>Ga0315314_1000019_pt1 | contig 288054 bp, 302 predicted proteins | sample TDP9_MG_FD_203631 | JGI IMG/M metagenome (GOLD analysis project Ga0315314, IMG submission 203631) | Freshwater sediment microbial communities from Lake Towuti, South Sulawesi, Indonesia - TDP9 | ecosystem: Environmental > Aquatic > Freshwater > Lake > Sediment | place: Indonesia: South...
TCGTATCTCGACATCACGTGGATCGATGCCTGCCTTCTTCAACCTCTTTGCAAGCTCCTCCAAGGATGAGGCTTCAAGTACCACTCGCCTGCCCCGAACCGCCGCGTATCTTGCTCGGGCAGTCTTCCGGCTGTTCGAGGCGCCTGCTTGGAGCCACATAGCCAAGGCGTCTTCAACCGCCTTCGACAGAGACCCGCGAGCCAGACCGTACAGGTGAGAGGCTCTCTCTCGAAGCTTCGTTTCCAGCACATCGTCGAGCTTCAGAGTGACAACACCCAAGAGCCATCAGTGCGCTTGACGATGTAAGTATATATTTAAATGCTTAGGCGCTGGCGCCGCGGACCGTCGTGACGGTTGCGACAACCTAGGCCATTACGCTCAGAGATACGTCGGTCTCTCTTGATGATTGACAGCTGGGAGGAGTACAGGAAAGAGCTAGAAGGCAAGCAAGCTTTGATAGACGAGCTGAGAAGCCTCTCGAAGAGAGGAACATTGAGCCTTCTGTATTCTGCCAAGGACTGCTTAACAATCAAGCAGTCGTGTTGAAAGAATTCTTGGAAGCGGCATGAACCAAGCTGAAGGCGGTTACGCGCTCCTTGTTGAGAGCGCGCGGTTGGCGGCAGCGGCGGCTGCGCCGGCCGTGAATCTGTAACCTTGTTCGGCAAGGCTGCCCTCCACCGCCGCGATGGTCGCCGTTAGGTCGTCACGGTTCACGTTACCTAGGTGTCCTACTCTGAAGACTTTCTGGCTTAGCGGGCCCAGGCCGCCGGCGACCACGATCCCATACTTCTCGGCCATCGTCTTGCGGAATTCGGCGTCGCGTACTCCATCAGGGTAGTACACGACTGTTAGTGTGCTCGCGGAAATATCCTCGGCGCATAGGAGGCGAAGGCCGATAGATCGCATGGCCGCACGGAATGCGGCTGCCAGTTTCGCATGTCTGGCGAATCTGGCGTCGAGGCCTTCCGAGAGAATCATTTTGCAGCTTTCGTGAAGAGCATAGATCATGTTGACCGGGTGAGTTGCGAAGTATTTCGTTGGGTCCTGCATCACTGGGGCCCACCGTTTCAGGTCACCGTAGTAGGTTCCAATCGGTGCCTTGCGTTCTTCTCTTGCTTTCAAGGCTTTAGAGCTGAAAGAAATGATGGTCAAGCCTGGCGGAAGCGCCAGTGCTTTCTGCGACCCGGTGAAACAGACATCGATGCCCCACGCGTCAACTTGGACATCCATGCCCCCTAGCGAACAGACAGTATCAACAATGAATAGCGCATCTTTCGCCTTGGCTACTGCGCCAAGCTTCTCCACAGGGTTTGCTGCGCCCGTGGCTGTATCCACATGCACGACCAAGAGGGCCTTGTACGACGCAGAGGAGAGCTTTCTCTCGACTTCGGCTGGGTCCGCTACGCGACCCCACGGCACCTGAAGCACATCTACTTTGGCGCCAAGTGTGCTCGCGACTTCTGAAAGCCTGTCGCCGAAGTACCCGCCCGATATCGCTAGAACTCTGTCGCCAGGCTCGATGACGTTGGCTACCGCAATCTCTTCGCCCAGTGTTCCAGATCCTGCCAGCGGCAAAATCAAACCAGTCGTCTTGAAGATGCGCGACAATCCCGCTAGGGTTTCTTTCAGAATGCTGGCAACCTTCGGGCTGACGTGTGAGAGCGTCGGCTGTGACATCGCAGCAAGTACAGTCGGGGTCACGTTCGTAGGTCCTGGTATCATCAGAAGATCCCGTTTTTGCATAAAGGTCTCATCCTCTTTGATTGAAGATTTCTCGAAGACGAGTACTCTCAGACGTTGATTAGCTCTTTGATTTGATAAGATTGCTTGATCTATTGCACGCGTTGGAGGCTCGGTTCCTTTCTCAGCCTGGGCTCCTTTCCGGCCCGCGCACTCCCTCCAACATGCCTTTCGCTCCTTGTATGAGATGGCGGAAATCGACGCTCAAGTTTACGAACGTGAACCCTCGCTCAAGCGCCCTGCGTGCTTGCTCAACGCTGTAGGTCATGATTCCAGCTGAGACTCCGTGCTTCTTGCCCGTCTCTAGGACCCTTTCCATGGCTTCTATGAACTTGGGGTGATCCTGTTCGCCTCTAACGCCCAGAGACGTGGTCAGATCAGTGGGGCCTATGAAGAACACGTCCACCCCTTCCACGGTGATAATCTCTTCTATGTTCTTCACAGCCTGGGCTGTTTCTACTTGCACTACGGTCAGGATTTCCTTGTCAGCCCACTCAAAGTATTCTCTTGTTCGCATACCGTAGAGCGAACACCTTCTCGGCCCCGCGCCTCTGACACCTCTTGGCGGGTATCGTGTGTACGCTACTGCGTTCTTCGCATCTTCTCTGTTGTTGACAAGCGGAACGATGACGCCATATGCTCCTATGTCGAGTGCACGTTTGATCAGGATCATGTCGTTTCCGCCAACTCGAACGAGCGGCACTACGTTAGTGCCCGATGTCGCCTGAATCATATGCTCGACAGTCTCAATCGAGAGTGGGCCGTGCTCGGTGTCGAATACAAGCCAGTCAAATCCCAAGTTCGCGAGTATCTCAGCGACATCTGGGTTGCCGATGGAAACCCATGTTCCGAAAGTGACTTCACCTTTCTTCAGCATCCACTTGACCCTATTCGGATCCATCAGAGCGCACCAACTACGAGGGGTTCGTTGACAGGAGAACTTGCTCTCATTTATAGTAGTCCCGATCCTTGCTGTCGTGATGTCTGTTGCGAGTATTTCACTCATCTACTATCTGCGCAAGAACATGCCTCGTTTGTTGCCAAAGTCGATATCCGATTCCGTGACCAAGACCAACGAAGCATAGCGTTGCTCTCACGATTGTCGAATTCGTTACGCGCCAACTTCATCTACCTTGTCAAGAAGCCAACAGGCGCAGCAGGCTGAACTAAAGGAGATTCGCCATGGACTACCGCGAGTTTGGCAGGGCTAAGGTCAACGTGTCCACGATCGGCATGGGGACATATTATGACGCTTCGTGGATAGCTGCATCCCGTCTCTCGGGCTACCGGCAAGGCAGAGAAGACAAGATTGCGGCCCTGAGGAGCGGCATCGAGCTTGGGATCAACCTCATCGATACGGCCGAGATATACGAAACTGAGCCGCTCGCCGCGGAGGCTATCAAGGGTTACAGGAGGGACGCACTTTTCATCGCGACCAAAGTCTGGCCCACGCATCTCAAGTACGATCAAGTTCTGAAGGCCGCTCAAAGAAGCCTCGAGAGGCTCCAGTGCTCCTACATTGACCTCTACCAGATACACTGGCCGAACCCGCTAGTGTCCATCAAAGAGACGATGAAGGCCATGGAGAAGCTCGTCGACGACGGCAAGGTCAGGTACATCGGCGTCAGCAACTTCTCACTGTCACAGACGAAGGAAGCGGAGGAGGCGCTTTCAAAGTACGAGCTCGTTTCAAACCAAGTGGAATATAGTCTGAAGGTCAGGGAGATAGAGGCGGATCTTCTCCCCTACTGCGACAAGAACGGAATCGTCATACTCGCGTACAGACCGCTCGCCCACGGAGCGCTGGCCAACCCGTCGGGCAAGCTGAAGGCAGTCATTGACGAGATCTCGCAGAAGGACGGAGGGAAGACACCCGCCCAGATAGCTCTAAACTGGCTGCTGAACAAGAGCAGAATGGTCTTCCCCATTCCAAGGGCCTCTAGGCCGCAGAGAGTCGCGGAGGACGCTGGAGCCGTAGGCTGGAGCCTAGACCCGAGCGACATGGCCAAGTTGGCGGCGTAGTCAGTTAGGCGTTGGAATGCTCCATCGAGTACTGCGGAGAACAACGGAACATTCGCTTATTCTGCCTGCCCTTGTCAGTTATAGCTGACATCAATCACTCAAGCGAAAGGAAAGCGACCGTTACGTTGGGTAGATTATTCGACCTAGTATTCGTTCGACCTCCGCCAAACAGTTACGCCGAATGTGTTTCGACGAGCCCGAGGAGGAACGAGATCGACGTAGAGCTTGCAAAAGAGCAGCATAGGCGGTATGTCTCCACATTGAAAGGGTCCGGGATTGATGTCGTCGAGTTGCCTCCGATAGAAGATTTCCCAGATTCTGTTTTCATACAGGACCCGGCTCTGCTTGGATCACGGCGGACTATTATTGGTAGATTCGGTGAAGATACCCGCAGGGGAGAAGAGAAGGCCCTGATGGCTGCGTTACGCAACCATAGAAGCCGAATCGGCAGGATCCGATTCGTAAGGGACCCAGGCACATTGGAGGGAGGCGATGTTTTGGTCACGGATCACGGGCTCTTTGTTGGAGAATCAAAACGTACGAACTCGAATGGTATTGAACAGCTTGCCACGTACCTCAGCGATTTTGAGGTCAAACCCGTGAAGACGGATCTGCTTCATCTTCTGTGCGGTTGCTCTTATTTGAGTGAAGGGAAGATGATCATAGCACCTGACTTGGTCAGTCCCAACTTGTTTCCCGGATTTGAATTCGTGTCTCTATCAATCGAGGAAGCCTACGCGGCTGACGCCCTCTACTTGGGAGACGGAGAGGTTCTGATCCCTTCTGGTTTTCCGGATGTGAACGAGAAGCTAGAGCAGGCAGGCTACGAAGCGGTCGAAGTAGAGATGTCAGAATTCCAGAAAGGTGACGGCGGAGTAACCTGTCTCTGCTCACCGGTCTACAGGCTATTCTAGGGCCGAAGGGTCACTTGGCTGACATGTGAACTAGGAATCAGGGGTCTGTTTCCCCGAAAAAGGGCCTGTTTTCCCGTTCCTAGCATACTCAGTTCGTCAATTGCATCCGATCGCCGGACGACAACATAAGTAGTGTGAATAAGACTTCAGAAGTAGGCAAGTCACAGTAGCTCGACGAACGGGTTGTCCACGCATGCGGCTATTCGAGTTCGAGTCAAAGAGAATCTTCAGAGCAGAAGGAATTCCTGTACCCAGGGGAGAGGTCGTTTCCTCATCCGAAGAAGCTCAGAGAGCGGCAATGTCTCTCGGAATGCCCGTGGTTCTGAAAGCTCAGGTTCCCGTTGGCGGTCGCGGAAAGGCCGGCGCAATACTGACCTCTAGAGAGCCAAAAGAGACTGCCAGACTCGCCGACAAGATCCTGCACATGAAGATTGGAGAATTCGAAGTCCGCAAGATTCTTGTCGAGAAGCACCTGCAGGTTGCAAGCGAGGGTTTCCTAAGCATTACGATAGATGACTCGGAAGGCAAGCTCGTGGTCCTTGCCAGTTCTGAAGGCGGAATGGAAATCGAAGAGATCGCCTCCAAGTCCCCGGAAAAGATCGTTTCTCTAAAGGTCGACCCTCTTTTGGAATTCGAACAGTACAAGGCTCGCCAAATCGCCAAGCAAGTAGGTTTCAGAGGCGACTTGATGCTAAAGGTGAGCAACATCCTGTGGCTGCTCCACCAGCTCTTCCTAAAGTACGACGCGACGCTTGCTGAGATCAACCCGTTGGTCATAACAAAGACGGGCGAGGTTCTCGCAGCCGGAGCGGCCCTAACAATCGACGATGACGCACTTTACCGCCATGGGGACTTGGCTCTAGACTCTGAGGAGAGGATTCAAGATAGCATCGAGAAAGAAGCTGCAAAATTGGGCATCGCATACCTCCGACTCGACGGCGATATTGGAGTGATTGGAAGCGGCGCCGGTCTGGCCATGGCGACTGTCGACATGGTTAAGGAATATGGTGGCAATCCCGCGAATTTCCTTGATACCGGAGGCCGAATAACACGACAGCACTTGTGGAACTGTCTTGACATTGTGATGAGGAACCATGCGGTCAGAGCGGTCTTGGTCAACCTGTATGGTGGCATAAACCCGATCGTCGAGGCTGCGCACGGAATAGTTGAATTCTTTGACGAGAGAAAATTACAGCTTCCGGCTGTTGTGAAGCTTCGCGGCAATTTTGAGGAAGAAGCCTGGGGCATCCTCGAGCGTGCGGGAGTAAGAGTTGTGAAGGCGACTCAGACGGAGGAGGCGGCGAGGCTTATCGTCGCGCTTTCGAGGAAGGAGTTTTCGTGACGATCTTAGCGGACAAGGACACTCGCGTTATTGTGCAAGGGATAACCGGAAGGATCGGCGCGGTTCAAACCAGACTCATGCTCGACTACGGCACCAAAATCGTTGCCGGGGTCACCCCAGGCAAGGAGGGTCAGATTGTTGAACGAGTCCCAGTATACGACACCGTCAAGGACGCCGCGGACAGACACTCAACCGATGCCTCAATCATCTTTGTACCGGCGCCGTCCGCGCGAGATGCAGCGTTTGAGGCCATTGAAGCCGGAATAGGACTGATAGTCATTGTGACTGAACGAATTCCGATTCATGATGCTCTGAAAATAGGAAGCTTCGGGAAGAAGATGCATGCGATTGTCATCGGTCCGAACACTCCGGGAATCATCAGCCCCGGGGAGACCAAGATTGGAATAATGCCCGGCAACCTGTTCAAGGCCGGGCACGTGGGAGTAGCATCCAGAAGCGCGACGCTCAGCTATGAGATCGCGGGCAACCTAACAGAAGCTGGAATCGGGCAAAGCACCTGCGTAGGCATAGGAGGAGACCGAGTGACGGGCGTGACTCTCTTGGACGTTCTGAAGCTCTTCCAAGAAGACGAGCAAACGCGCGCCGTCGTTGTGGTGGGAGAAGTTGGCCGGACGGTTGAGGAGGAAGTAGCTGAATACGTGAAAGCTGGCAGCTTCAAAAAGCCGGTAATCTCGTTCATCGCCGGGCGTTCCGCTCCTGAGGGAAGAAGATTAGGACACGCCGGCGCGATCATCGAACGCGGGAAGGGAACAGCTGAGAGCAAGATCAGAGCGTTAAGAGACGCCGGAATCTCGGTTGCAGACAGACCATCAGATGTTCCGCAAATCGTGAACCAGCTGATGAGATAGAACGACCACAATGGTCACCGAGCGGGGACAAAAGGGCGGTCTGGCTGTCGCAAGTGTTATAGGAGACGACATGTTGCCAAACGAGTCTCCCGGTTACAAGTGGCATGCTTTGGTGTCCGCCAAGCTTCTCTCTTGTGTCTTCGGTATTGGTGCCTTGTTGCTCCTGATCAGCGTTTGGTCCGGACAGGTCAGGGAAATCATGCTGACTGGCGCTTGGGGAGGCGCGGAGGCCGTTGTCGTCGGGACTTGGTTCGGAGTCGCCCTCTTCTTATTGGGTTGTGCCCTCATCTTGATCGCAGCGGGAATGGGCATAGCGTCAGCTCAGCGTCGCAGCCCGACGCGCCTCTTTTGTATGCATTGCGGAGCCGAGAATCCCGCCGCGAACGAGTTCTGTGGAAAATGCGGGCAAAGACTCGCGGCAATAACATGAGCATCACCTGAGGTTCAACATGGCGCCGAAGAGGTTCTTGAGTTACGCGCACTCTGCATACGCCGAAGGCGTATTGAATCAAACATAAGCATGAGTTGATGTAGAGCTCATTTGGGAAGTACCGAAAAATCATGCGATTTGTGCCACCGGTCCTTTGACCGGTCTGGCGCATACTATCTCGGGACAGGGGTCGGTCTGCCCCACCCTCCCTATAAGGGGATCCACGGCCACGGTCTGAGGCGATTGTGTGCTCAGGGGTACACATTTGCATCAGAGGGACCCCTACTGGCGCTGTTCCGTCCGTGTCTCCGCCTTGATTGCCGAGCATCTCAGGCGGATTGCGCTTGGGGACTGCTGGGAGATTTCGGATCTTGCCAGAGCTTTGATCTGTCTCGGCGCGTCCGCTTCCTTTCTCAGGCTTCAGGATGCTGAAGCCGCGGACAGGTTCAAGGCGACGGCTACTCTAGGTCGAGCGGCGGACGTGCTGGATGCTGCAGTCGGTAAGCTGAGCCCCCGTCCTCGGGCTTCTCCTGGGGTGGCGGTGTCCGGCCTGCTCAGCCTCCGCCTCCCTCAGGGCCTGCTGAGGGTAATCACTGCATACGCAGCCACGAGCGCTAGGTCGAGAAATGAGGCTCTGGTGATGTTCCTTGAGCGCGGCTTGGTTATGTACCTGAAAGGCCAAAACATCCTACTTGAGACAATCCGATCGCTCAACCTCGAGCAGACGAAGGCGGAAGGAAACGAAGAGGGAAAAGACTAACGCAGCCAGTCGACAGGGCAGATCGGGGTCGCGCCAGAGTTGGCCGAAGTTGCCAGTCTTAAAGGCTCAATCTAATTGGTAAACGTGAGCAAGATGCAAGCGTTACGGTGTTCTACTGCCTGTTCTCAGCTTGAAACTTGGGATGGTTATGCCTACCAGCTCGTTCTCTCTGAACCGGTAGATGACATCATTTACCTCCTCGCTATCATCCGCCGGTTGAGGTTTGCCGAAGCTTATGTAGAGCACGTCAGCTTCTCCGTCGTAGCTGATGTCCAGCTCCTTATCTTTCGGGATATTGACGGCGATCACTTCTTTCGCCATATCACCCCACCCTTGATCACGTTCGCCACGCCGGAACCAACACGTGCCGTAATGATAAACCCATCCTCTGCGCTGACTTCACGGTAGACGACAACGACGTATCGTGCTCCCATAGGTAGGTCAATCGACAACCTGAACGCCTTCAGTTCGCCGTGAAGACCTTTGGCGACGAAATCCGGATCCTTCACAGCCTCGAGAACACGGTCGCGATGTAGTTCAATCTCAGATGCCTTGCGACAATGTGGCGCCATCTCTCCTCCGTCAGCCTTATCCGAACGTGGTTCACCGACTCCGCAACAGAAGTCGTCATCGGAAGTCATCACTCCGTAATCGGTGAACCGCCGTGCAAGCATCCGCCCCTTATTATCGACGTCACGCACTAGATTATCTCTTTGCCCAGGGGATTTGCCGAGACAAATGAAACCTCACCTACCAGTAGAACTCTTGAGCGTCAGTTCAGGCGCCGGGGGTGGGATTTGAACCCACGAGGCCCGAAGACCATCGGCTTAGCAAGCCGACGCCTTACCTGGCTGCCCAACACGCTCTTCGCGCATTTCTAGGCAACCCCGGCATCCAACAAAGCCTCAGCGCTTGCCGAGACTGATAATTCTTCCGAAAACCGCCATCACACGTCTCGGTTTGGCCACGTCTGCTTCACGTCTCAGTCCATTGTCAGATCGCGAATGATTGTCCAATCAACTCTTCAGGAAATCCTGTAGGATCCTAAGCCCGTCGCTGTCGTTGATGTGGTAGACTGTGTCCCCCGTCGCAAGGTCCTTTGCAATCTTGGCGACGGGAGCAAAGGCAAGAGTCGACTTGAGCCTCTTCCAACTATGCGGGTGTTTTGTGACGACGTACGTGACTCCATCCCAGACCATCTCGGCCAGACTCCGAGGAAGCCTAGAGGACAATGAACCTAGCTTAACCACGGTGTAACCTAGAGTTCCACAGGCCTTGCGAAGTTTATCGAGATTGACCGGGTTTCTTAGGACGACCCAGAGCTCCTTTCCCGACTGAAACTGTACAATGTCGATATCCTTGATTCCGGGGAGCGATCTCAGTACGGACACAAATGATTCGGGATCGGCGATCATGAATCTGCGAGAGAATTCATCGAAAAGAAAAAGGTTTCCAAGGCGTCGGAGCCAAGTTGCCGCCGACGAGCGCATGGCTTCAAGCCCAACTTCTTGGGGAAGTGATCTGGCTAATCATCTCCTTGTTTGCTTCATGGTACGTGTTGGCCAGTTCCCGTGCGATGCTGTGGTCGAGGCCGCTCTGGAGTAGCTGATCCTCGAAGGCATCTCTGCCCCTACGCAGATGTGTTCTCATTTCCAGTGGGAGCCAGAGAAGTTGGGGGAACATCTTGACTATGTGGTATCCAGCCCGCATCATGGCCCTCATCGAGACCATGCTCAGTTCCTTCCTTGGGATGATTGATCTGTAGCGCTACTCTTTCTCTAGCTCGCGTTTGATCTTCTCTTTCAGCGTCTTTTCGAATTCCTCTCCATGCTCGAACTTCCGTGCTTCCTTGACGACATCGCCGATCTTGGTGAAGATGCTCACGTACTCCTGGGTCATGCGCAAGGCTACGTCTTCGGGAAGTCCGCCGGCTTTCAACTCCGTGTAGTATGTGGCGGCTGCCTTTGCCATGTTTCGCGCAGATTCCTCAGAGAACACGGCGCTGACAAGTCCTTTGATGAGTCCCGGCACTTTGTCGGAGACGACTGAGAGGATTTCAGCGACCTCTTCTGGGCTTTCGTGCCTGTGTTTCTTCTCGTCCTTCATTTCCTTTTCACCTCACGTCCTTCATCCTCCGCACCATGGGTCTGGTCACTGCTGATAGGTGTTCTGTGCAAGAGTGACCAGTCAATTGGTCACTCTGCAAGCTTGTAGACGGTACCGTGACCCTTCTGTGCCTGAACGATTCCCTCATTCATCAATCTGAGCATACGTGACCTCACTATCCTCCGTGACGCGTGTCCTCTGGCTTCTCTAATGGCTCGCTCAATTTGGGAGGTGTTTTGAGGTCCTTGCAGCGCTAGCGTCTGGATAATCAGGCGTGACATCTCGTCTTTCTCTATGGAGCGCCGGTGAAGGTACTTCTTGGCGGCGGAGAGCCGTCCAAGTGCGGTGATTGGTTCTTTGACGAGCAGCACTCCCGCTCGGAGGTTGCTGATGGTGGACGCCAGTTCGGGATGCTCGAGTGAATCTGAAAGGATCCTCTCGATGGTTTCAAGTCTATTCATGATCGTCCCTAGCTTCCGATCGAGCTCTTTGATCTTCGCGTCTGAAGCCTTGGACAACACGATCACGAAGCAATGAAATCAGATAGCGATCAGTCTAGGATTCCTGTTCCACGCCGTAGCTTGTGGTTACTTTCACTTCTGGGCGGAAGATCCCTCTCACAGAGCAGTATTTCTCTTCCGAAAGCTCAATCGCCCTCTTCACCGCCGACTCTCTGAGTTTTCGTCCCCGGACGACATATTCGATCTGTATGTCCTCGTAGTATCGTGGGTCCTTCTCTCTTCTGGTTCCCGTGACATTCATCTCCAGTCCGGTGAGCTCTTGCCTCTCGCGCTTCAGAATCCAGACGATATCCATGCCGGTGCATCCTCCTAGCCCAACGAGTACTAGTTCGACTGGGTGGAATCCTAGTCCCTCACCCCCGCCCTCGGGGTCAGCATCCATCGTAACGGAGTGGCCTTCCTCCGTTGTGGCAAGGAAACGCATTCCTCCTTCCCACTTCACCTTCACCAACACACTCTTCCTCCAAAGCAGTCGAGATGACTTTGCGTCCGCGAATACAAACCCTTGCCTCAAGCGAACAGGGCGTCGCGCATATGGATGGGCCTGAAATCACCTACAGAGGGTTTATTCCTAGACACTGATCTAGGACAGTGCAAGTTGCTCGAGGGCCGACGAGTTTGTTGGAGTATCGCGGTTTGAAGATAAGCTGGCTGGGGCACGATGGCTTCAAGATCAAGAACACAAAGACGATCTACATAGACCCATACCCGATCAAAGCGGGCGAGGAAGCTGACATCATCCTCATAACTCATGAGCACTTCGACCATTGTAGTCCCGGAGTTGTCAAGAAGATAGCTTCTTCAAAGACGACCATAATCACAACGGCGGTCGTGAAATCCCAACTCTCGGGTACGAAGGCGAAGGAGATAAGGGCCGCTAAACCTGGCGAGAAGATCGTCGTTGACAATGTGTCGATAGAAACAGTTCCGTCCTACAACGTGAATAAGTTTCGCTCTCCAGGTGAGCTTTTTCACTCCAAGCAAGACCAAATGCTCGGCTTCATAATCACTCTCGACGGAGTGTGTATCTACCATGCCGGAGATTGTGACTCGATCCCTGAGATGGAAGGCCTCAACGTCGATATCGCTTGCCTGCCTGTCAGCGGTACCTACGTCATGACAGCGGAGGAGGCCGCGCAAGCCACGAAACGCGTCAAAGCGAAGATCGCTATCCCAATGCACTACGGCTCCATAGTCGGCGACGAGCGCGACGCTGAGAGATTCAAGAAACTCGCCGCGTGTGAGGTTCGCATACTCTCCAAAGAGTAGCCCGACTGCTACGCTACCTTGGCGGCGGTCTCTCCGGCGGGCCCTCGTACCTGATCTCTTTCCAGTCAGCCATCTTGTACGGTTTCTCCGAGTACATCTGCTCGTATACGTGAGCAACTAGCCCGGCAGTGCGACTCAGTATGAAGAACCCCTTCCCGATCCTCCAGTCGAATCCCATGTCCGAAATGATGGCTGCGATTGCTCCGTCGACATTGATAATCAGACGCTTCGGATACGTTCGTTCCGCTCCATCCTCAATCGCTCTCGCCAACCGGACATGAGATCCAGCAACCCCCGTCTCTTTGGCAACGTCAAGCAGACGTTGAGTTCGTGGGTCCTGCGTGTGAATTGGGTGACCAAATCCCGCAAGTCGTTGTCTTCGCGTCTTATGCTCGTCTATGATTCTGCTCGCTACTTCTTGATCGCTCAGATCTTCAACGTTTGCGCGTCTGACCCCTTCTTGGAGCATCTTGGCGCTCTCCTCGATAGCTCCCCCGTGAAAGTCACCCATCCCTGCGACTCCCGCTGCCACAGCAGCCTGAAGCGGCACCCCGGAGGATGCGACGAAGCGAGCGGCATCAACTGAGGGCGCGTTCAGACTATGGTCGATGCAAGAGCAGAGGATGGCGTCCAGTGTTCTTGCGTGCGCCTGGGACGGTAGCTCGCCCTTCCAAAGAAGGTACGTCAGCTCCGCAAACGAGGACTTCCCGACCAGTTTCGCGAGATCATAGCCTCTGATCAGAATCTTGTCGGGCTCAACCTTGCTAATGGACGTTCTCCAAAACGCGTTGTCAGACATAGATGAGTAACGGCCTCCTCATCGCAGCTTCCTTACGAACGCCCGCACCGTGTGCTCCAAACCCACTTGACTCATCGGAATCTCAGCCAGCTCTCCCTTCGAGCTCGCAGCGAAAGCGGGCTGTGCTTCTTTGATGGCGGCGTCGAGCTTACCGATTCTGCTCTGCAGCTCAAGGCTGGTCTTGGCGGTGGGGAGCGTCTCGAAGATGTTCGGCGCAACGAGCTTCGCGCAGGCGAACATTGCCCACGCTAGGTCTCTGATCTCCCACTGCGCGTCGCTCGTGCATCTCAGCGCGAGAACGTGCAGTAGCTGTCTTGGGTTCATTGATGTGACGATATTCGTCGCGGCGGCGTTAGGCCGCACATATCTGGCATCCTCAGCCTTGATCCCCATCCTGAGGAAGCCTTCCTCCATCTGCGTTGTCGCATCCATCATATCTTCAAATGTCATCTCCAAGTTCGCGCCACGGATCTGGACTGGAATCTTCACATCAAAGCCTATGCTCGGAGGCCTGATGCACCCACGGCTGCGCGTTATCCTCACGTATCTTTGGCTTTGCTGTGAAAACGAGGCGAGCCTGTGACGGACCAGCTGATGCGTGCAAGCCCGAGAGACATGTTGCAAGTCAAAAGTCAACAGCGCATGCTCGAAGATGTCAAGGTGATCGAGTTCAAGCGCCTTCCGCAGCAGCGACCTGACTCTCTGATCGTCAAGCGGTCTCTCGCCCTCGAGCGCATGAGCTTTCGCATCCGAGTATGAGTACAGGTCGTAGCTGGGGTGCGCAGAGTAGCACGAACGCATGGAAGCGGCGCAGACTCGCTCCATATCGGGATCGTATGAGAAGAGAACGACTCTAGACTCCAAAGTCAAGACCACTGAAAGAAATCTGAGAGAAGAGAGTTGACGATGGAGGTCTTTAGTCTCTTCGGTCTCTTTGAATCATTAGCCGTGGGAATAAGCCTAAATGAGGGTGTGCCTCATGCAGGCGCTTCAAACGAGGAGCAGAGCACGTCTTGTCATGGGCAGATGAGCGGACAAAGGTTCTAGCGGATCTCAAGAAACTTGAGCCGACAGATCGGCTGTCGGTGTATTCGGGCTTGATCAAATTCAACTCAGCTCTCTTTGAGAGCGTCCGGGGTTGGGACAGCTGGTTAAGAAACCCCACATTCATGGAGACGTTTTCGTTGGAGGAGCTCAATCAGATATTCAGCGGTTTCAAGGAGACTACGCTGAAGTTTCTTGAGGAGGACATCAGATGGACTGGAAAGAAGGAACAGAGCCCTCCGAAGGTAGCGCGAGCAGAAAGAGGCGAAGCCGAGAGGCGCTACGCCTAACAGCCCACGGGGTGGGAAAGAATGAGCTGCGCGCCGTTCGTGCAAACTCCAGTTGAAGTTGCGAAGAAGATGATTCAACTAGCGTCTCTAGGGCGAGGGCAGATGCTGTTTGATCTCGGCGCGGGGGACGGCAGGCTCGTGATAATGGCTGCCCAGGAGACAGACGCCTCGGCCGTAGGCGTGGAGATTAGAGAAGATCTCGTGGAGAGGGCACGCTCAGAGATCAAGAAGCTGAACCTCGGAGACAGAGTGAAGATGATTCATGACGACCTTTTCAACGTGGACCTCAAGGACGCCGATGTCGTGACCCTCTACCTTACCACAAGCGGCAACGAGCGGCTCCGCCCGAAGCTGGAGCATGAATTGAGGAACGGAGCGAAAGTCATCTCACACGACTTCAAGGTCGGCAACTGGAAAGCTTCAGTCGTCTACAACGAGCTACTGGGACACACGATCTACGCATATGAGATCGGGCAACAACTCTAAGCAGCTTAAGTCGTGAGCGAGCAACTCGCTCTCGGTAGCGGCCTCGGACCTGTCTTCATGTGTGTATCCATATTCCTAGCCTCAAGAGGGCCTGTCTCGGGCTAGGAGCTTGACAAACCTCAATACGAAACCTATCACTTCTCAATCCAGAGGCAAAGCTTGTGCACATGCGCAGGGACGACCTAGCCAAGATGATCGATCACACACTGCTGGATCCTTCGGCAACTCGAGATAGAGTAGAAAGATTATGTGAAGAGGCGAAGACGTACCGCGTCCACGCGGTATGCGTGAACCCAAGTTGGGTCTCTTTCGCAGCCGGAAGTCTGCGGGGGTCAGCTGTCAAGGTGTCCTCGACTGTAGGTTTCCCACTCGGCGCTTCCCTAACTGAAGTCAAGGCGTTCGAAGCTGCGGCTGTGGTACGTCTCGGGGCTTCTGAAGTAGACATGGTCATCAATATTGGCGCGCTAAAATCTCAGGATTTGGCGGCGGCTCGAGAGGATATGGAACAGGTCGTTAAGGCATGCAAAGGTTTGCCCGTCAAAGTCATCATAGAAACGGCGTACCTAAACGAGCAACAGAAGGTTCAGGCATGCAAGCTTGCTCAGGAAGCAGGCGCAGCCTTCGTGAAGACATCAACAGGTTTCAGCCCAGGCGGCGCGACGGTCGAGGACGTTGCTCTCATGCGGAAGACGGTCGGAGATCGAATCGGTGTGAAAGCCTCTGGCGGAATCCGCACACTCAAAGACACGCTTGAGATGATTGCGGCCGGAGCGTCGAGGATCGGAACTAGCAGCACAGTCGAGATCCTCAAAGAATGCCCTATCTAGACGTGTCATATGTCTTCGCGATCATACGATGGTTTTCTGCATCGCCTGCTGAGAAGATTGAATAGTTCAATTAATGGTCGCCGCGAGACACGACCGACAGGCTTTATGGAGATTTAAATCGCAGTCGAGCATTGGAGTCGGCTAAACGGAGAGATCTGACCCGCCCATGCTAGAGGTCGCCATGCCGCGTCTAGATGAATCGATGCGCACGGGAAAGCTCATTGAGTGGCTGAGAAGGGAAGGCGATCGAGTCGAAGAAGGCCAACCGATCGCTGTCGTAGAAGGAGAAAAGACAACATTTGAGATAGAGGCTCCAGCGTCCGGAGTCATTCACAAGATTCTTCATTCACCGGGTTCAGATGTTCCAGTCGACGAACCCATCGCGTTGATTGCAGCGGACACAGACTAGGAGATCAAGCCTAGCGGAGATGACGTATAGCGACGGAGGAGCGAGTCACATGATGTCATCAACCATTGCGGACGACTTGAGGCTGGCCAAGGAGACTCTCCTCAAAGATGGCGTGACTCTTGTCGCTGCAAAGAATGGGAAGATTCTCTTCAGGAGCAAGTCGCACGGCGTTAGCGATCTGCTTACCATGATCGATCATCTCGGGAGGCTGACTGAGGGCGCGTCCTTGGCCGACAGCGTTGTGGGCAGAGCGGCTGCGTTGCTCTCCGTCTATTCTGGGATCGTAGCCGTATACGGGGCGAAGATGAGCGAAGGCGCTGCGTCTCTCCTCAAGGCTCGCGACATTCGCTTTGAGTTTGGCGCTCTCGTTCCAAAGATACTGAATCGCGCAAAGGATGACATGTGTCCCTTTGACCGTGCTGTACTGGGAATAGATGATCCAAGTGTTGCACTGGAAAAGCTGAAATCCGTCAAACTTGGATGATCTCTTGGTGTTGAAGATGGCGAACCCGATGAGTATGATGAGTCGTTTGCTAATATCGATCCTCGGCGGGGTGCTAGTGACCCTGTTGACAGGCTTAGTCCCGAGCACGCCGCCCATGCTGGTGGGTGCAACCCATTACGGATACCCGCTCGCTTGGCTTTTTCGGCTTGTGATCGCTCCAGAATATAACCCTTGGAGAATAGATTTGCTGAACTTCTTTGCTGACATAGTGATATGGTTCGTAATCGTTGCAATAGTGGTCTTCGTCGTAGAAAGAGTGAGGAAACCCGCCGCTCGCTAGCGGCGGTCAACGCTCCTTCATGTGTATAACATCAAAAAAAGTATTCTACTCACGTAGCTAATTTATCCGCACGGATAGATGAGCGGCATGAGTAGCCCGCGGACTAAAGGCGGCGCGGTCAAGTGGTGGGGATCGGGGCTTGAGTCAAAAGCCTACCCGCTCGGTTCGAGATGCTTCCCAAAGCCACGAAGATAATTGTCTAGCAAACACACAACTAGACGACGGTCCTGACGAAGGCGCTTGTCGCAGGTCTGTACTCACACGATCGGCGGGCGGACTGTGAAGTGCTCTGACTTTTTCAAGAGCTCTTGGGGGACTTCGTAAGATCCTTGATAGTGGGCGTACTTCTTCTTGATGAAGTTCTCCCATAGATCTCGGTCTATGTAGAAGACTCTGGCTCCGCCTAGTTCTGTCTGAAATTCGGGATAGGGCTTTGACTTGTGAGCCCACTGTAAGCCGATGACCCGGAACCCGTTGTAGCTTTCGAAACACGCCTCCCACATGTCAGCTCCAAGATAATCAAAGGCATACTCGGCTTTCGCATAGTACAGCGTGGGTCCAGCGTCGACGCCTCTCATGAAGCTCATCGTGTGAAGGCTGTACGTGGTCTTCTCGTTGAACATTCGCGCGTTCGCCAAGCCCGCCAATTGCCCGTCGATTATGCCCACTAGTGTGTAGGCGTCTTTGATCCTGTGTATCTTCTGGGCGAGGACCTCGCCGTACGTTCTTACGCCAACTATGTCGTAGAAGTCTTTGGCGATGAACATGTAGGGTTTGATCGCTTCCAGCAGCTGATCAAACTCGTCTTCTCTGAGAGACCTGATCACCATCTGCTGGCCGCCCCTCAGGGTGACAACCTTGGGCTTCCACGGCCGTTCTTTCATGATCTGCATTTCCGGCACGCCGCATCTGAGGATCGGCTCCATGTCCTCGACCTTGAGTTTGTGTTCGGGGAAAGCAACTTCCTCAGGCGGCGGATAGTAGGTCGAACTCATCCTCACTACCTCCGGCTTCCTACTCAGCCCAATTTGGTATTAATATGGCTAATCAGATACTCTGAGGGGCTACCTGCTTCCGAGATCGTCCGTTGTGATTATCACTTCGAGCAAGTTCTCTCTACATATTCGCCGTTTTCGTGGGGGTGCTTTGGGGTCACTCCGAGGGTTGCTCAAAGCGCAAGGGGGCCGGTCACCTCCTGCGCCATGAGGATGCGCGGTCGCGGTGCTTGCAGGGAGGGATGTCCGGAGAACGAGAATTGTTCTCCGTGCCTCGTTGGCTGGCGTCACCACTTTGGCATTGTCAACCGTTTAGTTCTCGGAATATGCACTTGCACCTATTGCTCTAGGCCTAGCAAGGGCTTAATTCGTTCGAAGACTGGCCTAGCGAAAGTTCCGGCTTCTAGGCTCATGACGATCACATATTCGGGCGTCTTGAATAGCATTAGAGTGAGCTTCTGGAAGCATAACAGGCTGTATCTGATCCTGCCCAAGTCGTCTTCCAGTTTTTCGGTCATTCGAAGTATGAGCTCCGGGATTACTTGGATGAATTCTCGGTCCTTCTCTTCTCGTGTGAGCGACTTGACGCCTTCTCTCATGCATGATGCCTTGATTTCGTAGTCTGGTCCGGGACCGACTACGCCCACATATCGTATGTTCTTGTCAACAGAGAACAGCGTATCAACAATCTGCTTTGGGTCCATGAAAAAGGGAGTTCGCGTAGTCCAATATAAGCACTCAAAGTCCTGTCGATGGATTGGAGTATTCTGCTGTGAGCGATGCATCCTTGTCTCGCATTAAGGTCGTGATAGACCGAGCGCACTGACGATTATCTCAGTCTCTTCTTTCTCTAACGCTATATCTCGGATCAAGCTGAGAGCTAGGACCGCTCCCGCGGAAATGTCAATCCCAGACGTATGCCCTCTTGGCAACAATGTCTCCAAAGCTAGGACTAGGCCGTCTTCGTCTCCTCTCGTGGTCGAATCAATCATCTGACGCATTTGTTCATCGAGGATCAGGCGTTGCATGTAGTCCAGTAGCTTGGCGCTGATCCAATTCGTCTTCCCTTGCAGGAGTGGGAAGTCGAAGAGAATGGGTGCGCGTCCGATGGTCTTTGCAAAAGAATTGTAGGCGGCGAGGAATCCTCCCAATGCGTCGTCGCCGGATGGCGTGAATCCTGATCCCAAGCCAATGATCTTTAGAGCGGCTTCACGTGATCGTGCTTCTGTGCTTGATCGTCTGAGGGGTATGACCCCACCAGACACGAAGTCTACCATTCCTTCGTGAGCGAAACCATGAGGATCCAGCACGCTTTGAGTTGTATCTATAATTCCGAGTAGGAATGCAACGGCGCGCAGTCCTCTTTCTATTTCGGCGAATTCGAGATGCAGTTCATCGGCAGAATTTGACGGAGCTTGGTAAGACAACGCCCTGCTGAGATCGATGAAAGCTTCTCCTCCTATGAGAATCTCTTTCTCACGAACGTAGACTGGTTCCAGTGGCTTGGCCACATGCTCCAGGTTGAGTGTGGAGTCAAGATTGATTGTTATCGGCGATCGTAGCGGGCGGTTCGTGACGAAAACGAGTTCGCCGTTTGCAGTCTTCAAGTAGAACGAGTTCGAGAAAGTGTTCACTACTTCGCCAGCAATCGCAGAATCCACGCTTGACAGTGCTCGGATTACGAGTGAGCCTATGCAGTTCGCTCGCATGGTGACTGGCAATCTTTCGTCCTTAGAGGCCGTACCTCTGCGCGTATGATTTGAGTGCTTGCTTGAACATCTCCAGCGGGAATGACACTATTCCGGCTCCGACCTGTCCAATTCCAGCTTCTCTGTGGGCTATTCCTGTGTTTATTGTGGGTGTTATGCCGGTCCTGACCACTTTGCGGAGGTCGATTCCGGTTGGCGTTCCCTGGAAGTCAAGGAACGGGATGATGAAGTACTTGTGTTTCGTGTGCGTGATCTCGTACATCTTCTGAGTGTTCTCGATAGCGTAGGCAACGCTTCCGCCGACCCATGAAACGATACCCGGCGCGGCTGCCATTGCGAAGCCGCCGTAGCCAGCGGTTTCGGTGATTGCACTATCCCCCAGGTCGGGATTCGCGTCCTTCTCAGTGAATCCCGGGAACCACACACCCTTCGGAACAGGGGCTGGAGCGGTGAACCATTCATCATCAAGCCCGCTCACCCAAATTCCCGCGTCTGTTCCGTTTCTCGTGAGGACCGTGACGATTGTGCTGTACTCGATCTTGTGCGCGGCGAGTGTCATCGCTTTTCCGCTTGCCATTCCAAGATTAAGCAACGTGAAGTTGTTCTGGGCCATGAAGTTGAACGAGTCGATCAGTGTCTTCTTGTCGAGTCCGGTCTGCATCATGTAGGGAGTGATCTCTCGTAGGAAAAGCGAGGTAGCGGCGTTGTAGCGGTTGTGGCAGTCGTCTCCCATGGTCAATGCTTGAGTGATGATCGGTTTCATCGCAACCCCGTCTTTGCCTTTCCGGATCTCCTTGATTGTCGCCTCTAGTGTTGTAGCAAGCGTGTCACGCATCCAGGCTAATCTCTGAATGACTTCGCTCGAGTACGCTCCGTACCTGAGAACTTTTCCAATTCCCTCGTTGAGGTTCGAATAGGTCTTGTTGCCGTACTTCCGGTCGTGCACGACGTACACGGACATGTTCGGGGATATTATCCCCGCCATAGGGCCGGCGGCGTCATGATGATGGTTCGGAACAAATGTGATCTGGCCAGACTTCGCGAGCTTCTCTGCCTCTGCTGGGTCACGCGCCCAACCCTCATAGATTGAGGCGCCAATGACAGCCCCTTTCATCGGTCCGCTCATGCGGTCCCATTCGATAGGAGGTCCAGCGTGAAGAAGCATATTCTCCTTCATGCCTGGGATCACTTTGCGAGCAGTCCCCATGTCCACCCAGACCGGGTCAGATTCCATCATCCTTTCCGCGGCTTGCTCGTTCGCCTTCTCAATTTCATCCTTGATCTGACCGGGGCTCCGCGAGGTCAAAACTATCGCCAGCTCGTTGAACCTTGACCAGAGTATAAGAGAATTTTGAAAGGCTTAACTTGCGCTTGCAGGTAGTGAGCACGGGCGCACCGGATTGAGCAAACTAACCAACGTCGTGAAGAAAAACTTCCACAGAGACTCGGTCCAACTTCTTCATCTCTCTGAGGAGGCGAAGAAGATTGACGGCATCAAAGACGCCGCCGTCGTCATGGGCACGACAACAAACAAGGAGATCCTGCAGAAACTCGGCCTTCTCACAGACGAAGGCAGAGCGGCCTCAGAAAGTGACATGATACTCGCCGTGATGGCCGACTCCGAATCGCTCATAGAGAAAGGCCTGCAACAGATCGAGGAGATGATTCTGAAACCGCCGCCAGCTAAGGGACGAGCTTTCTACAGCGTCGACGCAGCCTTGCAGGCGGTGCCGGATGCGAATCTTGCTGTCGTTTCTATCCCTGGCGAGCATGCAAGGGAGATAGTCCTGAAACTGCTCGACAGAGGGCTAAGCGTACATCTGTTCAGCGACCACGTTCCGCCAGAGGATGAGTTGGAGCTGAAGCTGTATGCGAAAGAGAAAGGCTTGCTCGTAATGGGCCCGGGAGCTGGAACCTCAATCATCGGCGGTAAGGCAATCGCATTTGCCAATGTTGTGAAGAAAGGAAAAATCGGAGTAGTAGCCGCCGCCGGCACAGGATTGCAGGAGGTGACCGTCCTCCTGAGCGAGGCAGGGCTAGGGGTTTCCCAGGGATTAGGAACCGGTGGAGGAGATGTCAAGGCAAAGATTGGAGGCATAATGATGCTTCAATCCATAGACGCGCTTGAGCAAGATCCTGAAAGCAGCACGGTGGTTGTGGTTTCGAAGCCGCCAGACGCTGATGTGAAGAAGTCTATACTCGACCACATGGCGAAGAAGACCAAGAAGCAGTACGTGACCTGTTTCATAGGTCCCGAGAGCTACGATATCCCTGCAAGCATTCGAGCGCGCGTGCGAGGAACGAAGACGCTTCACGCGGCTGTTCTGGAGGCAATTCGAGTCGCAGAGCCAAGTCGTCAGGCAGAGATCGTCAAACGTTTCTCGATCCCGCAGAATGAAATGGTGGCTCTAGCGAACAGGATCTGCAAAGGATTGAGTGAGAAGCAGAAGTACATCAGAGGGCTATACACAGGCGGCACGTTCGCGTACGAGACCCTCGTGATACTTGGTCGCATAATTGGCGACGTGTACTCCAACGCCCCTATTGATCCAAAGCTGAAGCTGGCCGATTCTTACGAGAGTGTAAAGGATTCGATAGTCGATCTGGGCGAGGAAGAATTCACCGTAGGCAGAGCTCACCCCATGATAGACCCGACGATCCGCAAGATGAGGCTGATCGAAGAGGCGAAGGATCCGGAGGTTGCAGTGATCATTATGGACTTCATGCTCGGGTACGGCTCTCACTCTGACCCAGCTGGAGCAATGCTCGGTGTAATCTCAGATGCAAAGATGATTGCGGAGAAGGACGGCAGGGCGCTGCCGATGCTGGCGCACGTTTGCGGGACAGAGCAGGATCCGCAACCTCTCTCAGAGCAGATAAGGAAGCTACGCAACGCTGGAATAGAGGTGTTTCCGACAAACGCGCTGATGGCGATTGCAAGTGCATTGATCTCCCGAAAGGGGAAGGTGGATAGCTCGATCATGGAAGACGTGTATGGAAGTTTCCTAGCAGGTTTCTAAGCGGGGGATATGGTTTGGTCGAGAAGATTCTGAAGCTCTTCTCTTCGGAGCTCAAAGTGATCAATATCGGGCTTGAGATATTCACCGATGCCCTGAAGGCCCAAGGCGTGGACTCCGTTCAAGTTTCTTGGCAGCCGCCACCGAAACTAGAGAAAGAGTATGAGGAGATACTCTCGAAGATACTTTAGGCCCTCGGCCCTTTCCAACCCGATCCGCGCATGGCTAGCGAGCGCCTAGGGTTGAATAGTGCTCGGCATGCGGGTGCATAGCCGGAGAACATCAACGTTTCAGTGTGAAACGCCTATATACCTTCAAGCATGGACCGATGGAGGCGATCCACTATGTCCGATGCGAAACCCCGAATCAAAGTGAACATCATCAATCCAACACACGCGATGCTTGCTCGTTCCGATTCAAGCCTGACTCGGAGGCTCAAGAACCTCCTCCGTAAGGACGCCGCGGTCTGAAGCACAGACGGTTTACAGCAGAATTCAACTCAATAAGTCATAGTTTCCGGGCTTCACCTGCAGGAGTCATCTGTTCAGCGAAGAGTTCGTGACCCTCAGCGTCTTGCCTTCTGGGGTGTGGCTTGCTCTGCTTGATTCTGCTGCTTCGCGCATTCGAGTACGGCTTCGATCATTTGCTTGTACGTTCCGCAGCGGCAGATGTGGCCGCGCAGATATTCTCTGACATCGCTCTCCGTCGGGTTCGGGTTGATTGACAGAAGGTGGTGCGCCGTCAGGACGAAAGAGGGTGTGCAGAATCCGCACTGCATCGCGCCTTTCTCAACGAATAGTCTCTGGATCGGAGACAGCTGTCCCTCAGGCGCCAGTCCTTCCGCTGTCTTTACGTCTCTGCCGTCTGCTTCGACTGCGAGCACAAGGCATGATTTTACGGGCTTCTCGTCGAGAAGGACCGTGCATAGGCCGCATTCTCCTCTCCAGCATCCGGCCTTGACGCTCTTCACGCCGACTTTGTCACGTACAACGTCCAGAAGCAGCTCATTGTCCTTGATCTCGACCTTTCGATCTACCCCGTTGACTTTGACGTTGATGATTTGGGTCATCTTGCTCAGCTCCCAAGCAGCGTGCGCAACGCTTTGATTGCTAGAACTTCCAAGATGTGCGATCGATACTCTGCCTTCGCGAGAACATCGGTCATCGGCTCAGCGGCTTTCTTGATTACATCAACTGCTTCGTCTATCAGGTGAGGAACCGGGGCCTTTCGCCTGAACAGTTGCTCAATATCATGCACTCTCGCGGGTGTTGGGGCGATCGCCCCGTAGGCGAATCTCACAGTTCGGGCCTCAGGCCGCGAAATATTGGCACACAGCGCGGCCACGTTCACGATGCTGAACTCGCTGCTTGACGTGTGCTTCAGGAAGAGGCTCTTTGAATGCTCAGGTGGAGGCTTGAGATGCACTGCAACCGCGATCTCGTTGGGTTCAAGCGCGATCTCTGCTACGCCTTTGATGAATTCCGCGATGGGAATGCGTCTTCTTCCTTTGACGCTAGCTGCTTCAATTTCCGCGTCGAAGATCAGGAGCGGTGTTGGGCCGTCGACGTATGGAAGTGCTTCGCACACGTCTCCGAGAAGCGTCGAGCGGTTCCTGAGTACCGGATCGCTGAGAAGAGAGATGCAATCTCGAAGTGCCGTGTACCTTTCTTTCAGGGGCCCAAACTCCAGTAGCTGATTCATGGTCACAGTGGCGCCTATGGTCAGCCCCTTCGAGTCGTCGTGACTGAGTGTCTGAAGCTCATCGATCGCCTTGATATCGACGACGTAGCGGGGGTCGACGAGGCGTTCTTTCAAGAAGGCGAAAAGGCCGACGCCGCCGGCGAAGACTTTCGCTTCATCCTTGTGTTCGTCGAGCAGCTGAAGAGCATCTTGCAGGGATTTCGGCTTGAGGTATTGGAAGTCTGGCAACGTAACGTACGTTGATCCGAACGACATCTTACTCGCCTCCGCTCTCCTTCAGCTTGCGTTTCGCTTCCTCGATGAGGTCAGGTCTCTGTTCCTGTATCGCTCTCCACACGTTTTCAGGCGACATCGGAAGTTTCGTGATCTGTACGCCGATTGCGCGATAGAGCGCGTTCGCTATCGCCGGTGCAACTCCGATCATCACAACCTCGCCGAGGCCTCGTGCGCCGTGGGGTGCGTCACTCTGAGGTGTCTCAACGATGATCTCTTCCATCTCGCGGGCCATCTCTTTGGCCCTGAGTATCCTGTAGTTTGAGAGGTTCGGGTTCAACACCCAGCCTTGCTCGTCGAAGATGATCTGCTCGTAGAGTGCGACGCTCTGTCCCATGATGAAGCCGCCGTCGATCTGCCCCTTCACTAGAAGCGGGTTGATTGCTTTGCCAACGTCGAATGCTTGAGATCCCTTCAGGATCTCGATCTCTCCAGTCAGGACATCGACTTCGATCTCGACTCCGGTCGCTCCGAAGGTGTGGAAGATTGTTGGGACGCCTTGGCCTGTGTCGGGGTCAAGGTACGTTGTCAGCGGCGACATGAACTTCCCGCGCCCCATTATCGGGCCGCCGATCGAGCTTCCGTTCGGGTACGTGTAGCCGAACACGACTTCGGAGAGCGGTAGCCTGTGCCACGGGCTACCCTTAACGAAGACCTGTTCGTTCGCGATCTCCAGATCCTCGGGCTTCACTTTGAGCACCTGCGAAGCTACGTCCTTGATCTGGGTCTTTGCGTCGCGTAGAGCATCCATCACAGCCACCCCGTCAGTGAAGAGCCCTCGACTGCCAACCGTCTGCCAAGTGTAAGCTGACATGTCTGTGCTCCTCACGAGGCCTACGCGAACCTTCTCGACTGGTATCCCCAGTTCGTCAGCCACGATTTGGCTGAGGCTTGTCGGCGTTCCCTGCCCGAACGAGGCTGTCCCTATGATCAGGTCCACGGAGACATCCTCATTGAACTTAACGATCGCGGACGCTGCGGCGTTCGGCGGCTGTGCAGGCCCCTTGACGCATATCGCGATTCCTTTGCCTCTCAACCTTCCAAGTCGAGTGGGTTTCTCAGATGGTTGCTCCCAACCAATCGACTGAGCGACAGACTTCAGGCAAGCGACCGGGTCGCCGGCGTCCTCTCGCAGTCGCTCGCCTGTGCCGGTCTCCGACTTCCCCGGTTTGAGTAGATTCTTCAATCTGAGTTGGACTGGATCCATCTTCAGCTTCTCGGCTGCCATGTCCATGGTTCGTTCGAGCGCCCAGTGGCTTTCTGGGTAGCCGAATCCCCGCATCGAGCCCGTCGCCCCTTTCGTTGTGTAGACCGCGAGTGATTCGCAGAAGATGTTGGGAACCTCGTAGCACCCCTCCGATGAGTATCCTGCGGCTCGGCACACGTTCACCGTGTAGTCTGCATAGCCGCCTGCGTCCATCACGAAACGCGCCTTGTAGGCGACCATTTTGCCATCTTTCTTGAATCCCGCTTTGACGGATGCGTGGAATCCTTCCCTGACCGCTGCTGAGCAGAACTGTTCTTTCCTCGAGAGGACAAGCTTGACGGGCCTGAAGCCAGCTCTTTTGGAGAGTAACGCGACCAGCGGCTCCCAACCGATTCCAACCTTGCCGCCGAATCCTCCTCCGCAAAGAGGCGCTTTGATCACAATCTTGTCGATCGGTATGCCAAGTGAGAGAGCCATCAGGTAACGCGTCGAGAATGGTGACTGGGTGCTCGTCCAGATCTCGATCGTTCCATCCTTCTTATAGTGAGCAATTATGCAATGGGTCTCCATGAACGCGTGGCTTACGTGAGGAATATCAAACGCTGCTTCAACTATGACTTCAGATTCTTTCAGGCCTCGCTCAACATCGCCTCTCACGAGCTTGAACTGATTGGCGATGTTTGTGCCGGGAATGGGCTTGAATGCTGTCGAGACCCTGTACTCTGCCATTTTTTCGTGGACGATCGGTGCGCCGGGTTTGAGCGCCTCGAACGGGTCGAAGACGGTTGGCAGCGGGTCGTATTCAACTTCAACTTGATCGATCCCTCGCTCGGCAGCTTCGAGCGTCTCAGCGATCACAGCCGCCACAGGGTGACCAACCCACCTCGCTTTATCGATGGCCAGTACGTCTCTGTCGCCGACGTAGATGCCTAGCCTGTAGGGGAATTCTCGCCCGGTCGCGACAGCGACCACTCCGGGCATCTTCTCAGCCTTGCTCGTGTCAATCTTGAGTATCTTCGCGTGTGCGTGAGGGCTCGTCACAAGTTTTGCGTGCAGCATCCCGGGAAGCTCAACGTCGAAAGCGTAGGTCGCGGTGCCGGTGACTTTGAGGAAGGAGTCGTACTGTGGCATCGATTTTCCAATGTAACCCATTTTGATCTTCTCGGATTCGCTCGTCCGTTAGGACGGGATCTCTTTGCGCTTTAACGATATCGGCTGTTCCTAACGTTGAGCTATCTACCCACATGTGTCCCTCGATCTGAAAGAGACTAGTCGAGAAGGTTTCGGAGAGGGGCATGATTGGATCGCGTGCTGCGTCGAAGAAGATGGATCATCCATAGGAGACTGGAAGGTTGGAAGATCAAGGACATCGCAGCTGCATTACGGATAAGCGAGAAGACTGTTGATCGATGGTGGAGCGTCTACAGGAAGGACAGGTGGGAGGGTCTACGCGTCAAATCCAGAAGACCGCACCGATACTACAAGACTCCCCAGTCAACGGTGAACCTCATTCTAGAGTTGAGACGTAGCAAACATTGGGGACCAAACAAGATCGAAGGATACCTACGAAACTATAGGTCTGAAGGCATCACACCTGTCAGCCACGAAACCATCCACCGCATTCTCGTCGAGGCTGGATTGAACAATCCAATCACCTCCCCTAGAAGAGTCTGGGGTAACCGTAGATTCCAGCGGGAGCATAGCAACAGTCTCTGGCAAGCCGACTTCAAGATGACTGTGGAAGACGAATGGATGATCAGCTTCCTAGACGATCATTCACGCTTCGTCCCTGGGTCAAGGATTCATCACAATCCAACGGCGGAGCATGCCATCAAGCTTCTGGAAGAATCCATGAGGCTGTACGGGAAGCCTGAGCAGATACTGACGGATCGAGGCAGCCAGTTCTATCCAGCTCGTGGAGGCTGCTCAGAGTTCACGGAGTTTTGTAGTGGAAACGGCATCGAGCACATCGTCGCGAGTGTACGTAGGCCTTCGACTATCGGTAAGATTGAAGCTTTCCATAAGGCGTACGTCTACGAGTCGTGGATGTTTTCCACACACGACGGTTTTGTGAGTTACTGGAATTATGAGCGGCCTCATCAGGGAATCGGTTATCTCTATCCGGCCGACGTATACTTCAGGGACAGATGTGGGTAGTTAGAACAGCTGTTCCTAACGTTTCGTCTAGACTTTCAAGACCGTTATTGTCAGCTAACTAAATCGAAAGCGTCAGGCTCAGGTTTTCATCTTCGACGCGTCCAGGATTGCGTCGATCATCTGCCTGTAACCGGTGCATCTGCAGAGTACTCCTTCAATGGCCTCGACCACATCTTCCCGTGTCGGGGACAGGTTCCGTCTCAGCAGAGCTTCCGCCGCGAGCACTGCCGCCGGCGTACAGAAGCCGCACTGGAGCGCCCCATGCTCGATGAACTTTCTCTGAACGTTCGATAGCACACCGTCTTTGGCGATGCCTTCGATTGTGGTTATCTTGCGTCCTCCTACTTCTACGGCAAGTACCAAGCATGACTTGACTGGAGTGTCATCAATGAGGACTGTGCAAAGGCCGCAGTCTCCGCGTTCGCATGCGGCTTTAGTCCCTGTGAGTCCGAGCCTGTGTCGCAGAACCCACAGCAAGGTCTTGTTCGACTCGGTTTCTATGGTGCGGTCGACCCCGTTCACAGCGAACCTGATCGTATGCTTCGTCAATCTAGATTCCCTCCCAGAGTCGACGTACCAGTCTCCTCGTCAGAACCTCGACGAGGTTGACGCGGTATTCCTTCCCTCCTCTCACATCTGATATCGGGGAAACGGTCTTCCTCACGATCGGCATGGCCTGATCGAGAAGCTCATCAAGCGGTTTGGAGCTGTCAAAGATCTTCTCTGCTTCGAACGCTCTCACGGGCGTCGGTGCCACTGACGCGTAGGCGAGTCTAACGCTTTTGCTTGCCTTGCCGGTGGAAGTCACGAGTCCTCCCAGACCGACGACGGCTAAGTCCTCTCCGACGGTTCTGCGAGCCTTCAGATAGCCGCCGACGGACCCCTTAGGTGGAGTCGGGACGTTGATTGAAGTCACCATCTCGCTATTCGCGAGAACTGTTTTCTTCACGCCAGTGAAGAATTCTCCGATGGGAACTGTCGTCTTGCGCTCTCGGCTGGCAACATTGACGTTTGCTTCCAAGACCAAAAGCGCGGGAGCGGAATCGGCCGCTGGGGAGGCGTTACAGATGTTTCCAGCAAGTGTGGCTCGGTTTCGGATCTCAAAGTCCCCGATCGTGCTGACCGCTTCGGTCAGGATTGGGAAGTTCTTCGATACCGCGTCGTGGTGGATCAGTCTGTTCAGCGTCACCGCGGCTCCAACGCTCAGTCCGCGTTTCTCGTCGTACAAGAGTTCGTGAAGCTCTTTCACTCCTTTGATATCGATCACGTTCTTTGGAAGTCGTTCTCTAGCTCGAAGGCTCACGATGAGGTCTGTTCCTCCAGCCATCAGCTTCGAGTCTTGTCCGTGTTTGTCCAAGAGCTCAAGCGTTTCCTGGAGTGTTTCCGGGGCGAAATAGTCGAACTTCGGAAGCATCTCCTTCTTTACCTCACCCGTGCTAGGAGCTCGGGTTTCTGCCGCTTGATTGCCGTCCAGACGCTCTCGGGTGTCATTGGAAGGTTGAACATCTGTACTCCGGTAGCGTCAAAGATGGCGCTGGCGATGGCGCCTGGTATTGACAGCATCGTTAGTTCGCCTATTCCCCTCGCGCCGTACGGTCCGTCCGTCTGCGGGTTCTCGATTATCGTGACGATGTGCTCGTCTGGCATATCGGATGCTCTGGCGATCTTGTAGTCCGTGAAATTGCTGTTGAGCATCGCGCCCTCTTCGTCGTAGATGTACCCCTCCATCAGGCCGATGCTCAGTGACTGCAGCACACCTCCGTACACTTGCCCCTGAACGAGAAGCGGGTTGATCGCCTTTCCAATGTCGAATGCCGACGCCACCCTCTGCGTCTTGACTTGTCCAGTTTCAACGTCGACTTCAACCTTGACCGCCTGAGCTCCAAAGGTCCACTTGAGAGCGGGGAAGCCTTGGCCGGTTTCAGGATCGAGATAGGTAAGTCCGCGCGGAACATACCCTCCCCGGCCGATTACTGGGCCGCCGATAGCTGTGCCATTTGGGTAAGTGTAGCCCATCGCGAACTGCTGCAGCGGAATCCCTTTCTCGGGCTGCCCTTTGGGGAAGACCATCTCATTCTCGAGTGCCAGGTCTGCTTTCGGAACCTTGACAGCTTGCGCCGCCATCTCAAAGATCTGCTCCCTCGCGTCGCGAGCGGCGGCGATGACGGCCCTACCTTCCATGAAGAGGTTTCTGCTAGCGACCGTCTGCCAAGAGTAAGGCGTCAGATCCGTAATCCTCTCCGGGACCACGCGAATCTTCTCGACCGGCATACCGAGTTCCTCCGCCGCCATCTGAGCGAGGCTGGTTGTTGTTCCTTGGCCAATCTCGGTAACGCCGACGGAGAGGCTGGCGCTACCGTCTTCGTTGAACTTTATGATTGCCGAGGAGGCTGCATTCGGAGGCATCGCGGGAGCCTTCCACAGCGCGGCGATTCCAGTCCCGCACAACTTGCCATCGCCGGAAGGCTTCTCCTTCTTTCCCCAGCCTATCGTCTCGGCAACTGCCTTGATGCACTGGTCAACGCTACCCGCATCCTCTCTAAGCGTCTCTCCCGTAGCCGTGACCGAGCCAGGTCGCAGAGCATTTCGCAGTCGAATCTCCACAGGGTCAAGTCCGATCTTCTGGGCGACCATGTCCAGCTGCCGCTCTATCGCCCAAAGGAACTCGAGGTGTCCGAAACCGCGGAATGCTGTTCCGTACGGATGATTCGTGTACGCCGTGATTGAGTCGCAGTGAATGTTCGGTACTTCGTAGGGGCCGGTGCAGGAGTAGCCTGCAGCTCTGCCGATGTTCACGCCGTAGTCTGCGTAGGCGCCCGCGTCGTAGATGTACTTCATCTGTTCGGATGTGATCTTTCCGTTCGCGTCAACGCTGGTCTTGATCCAAGCGTAGAATCCCTGCCTCAGCGGGGCTGTAGTGAACTCCTCTTCACGCGTCAGCAAGAGCTTGACCGGGCGGCCACCCGCGAACTTCGAAAGGAGCACAACGAGCGGTTCGAAGTTGATGCCGGCTTTTCCGCCGAAGCCTCCGCCTACGTGCGGGACGTGTACGTTGATCTTCTGCAGCGGGATTCCGAGCGCGTGGCTCAGAATGTATCGAACAGCAAAGGGTGACTGCGCGCACGTCCAAACCCCGGTGCTTCCGTCCGGATAGTACTGCGCTACGCACGCGCGCGGTTCCATGACTCCATGGCTGACCTGCGGCATCGAAAACTCGTTTTCCACAATCGCCGTCGCTCGTCTGAAGCCCTCTTCAACGTTGCCTTTCCGGACCTTGAATATGTTCGCCATGTTTGTCCCAGGAACAGGAGTGAATACGGGGGAGTGCTCGTACTGGGCAAGGTCTTCATGGACAAGTGGAGCGCCTGGCTTCAAAGCTTCATTGACATCGAATACTGGCGTTAGCGGTTCGTACCTGACATCGATGAGTTCGATTGCTTCTTCAGCTGCTTCTTCTGATTCAGCCGCAACCGCCGCGACCGGTTCTCCGGCCCACCTGACCTTGTCCTTGGCGAGGACCATCTTGTCCCTAACGTACAACCCCATCCTGTAGGGGAACGCCTGCCCAGTGATGGCTGCAACAACCTGGGGATGCTTTTCTGCGCGTTTAGTGTCGATGCTGACAATCCGAGCATGCGCGTGGGGGCTTCGAAGGAATTTCCCGTACAGCATGCAGGGAACTTCCATGTCGGCAACGAACTTCGCCATGCCTGTGATCTTCTCAAACGCGTCAATGCGTGGCAATCCCTTGCCAACGTACTTGTAACTCAAGATTTCACCGGCACGTAGTCGAATTGAGCCTGTAGAGCGTATTAACGCATAGTATCGACAGTTCGAACGAGTCAAGACGACTGGGATACTTTCTTTGTTACACATTCGAGAGTTTCATTGACAACCTTCTGCGAGGCACCCTCAATCAGCCCCTTCGCGACACTTCCAAGAGGCCCGCTTACCGTGGCCTTAGCCACCCAGCCAAGTTCGCTTCCCTCCGGGTGAGAGTTGCAACTGATCTGTATCTCAGCATTGAATGCGCTTGCCGCTCCTGAACCGTCAACGAGAAGTTTCGCGCGACGGTTTGCAGGGTCCTCTTCCACTACTCGACTGTTCACCTTGAAGGTTCCCTTGATGAATCCGACGCCCATCTTCACCTTTGCTTGAGTACGCTTCCCTTCCAAGATCTTGTACTCCTCTACGCCAGGCAGACACTGCGCAACTGACTCGGGTGTAGAGATGAAGTTCCATAGCTTATCTGGGGGTGCTTTTACAACTGCTTTGCCTTCGAAATGCATTCCGACTTCACTGTCGTAACGTCGTTTTCGCCCCTATATTGCTCTATCCGCTTGCCAGTACAATGAAGAGAGGCAAGTCTACTGCCGGCAGACCGATAACGAAGAAAAAGAGAAAAAGAAAACCGAGAGGAGGGTTTGTGTTCTACTCGACGAATGCGACTACCCGTGCGAAGGCTGATTCGCCTCCGCGGAATTTCCACGGGAAGCATCCTATTGTAAGGCGCCGGTTCAGCACTTTCTCGATGTCTCCGCCGAGGTTCTCCATGTGGATGATGTCGTGTGGGAAGAGCTTGTTGTGTGTGAGCTGATAGTCTTCCTTGGGGAAGAGCTTCTCCAGGTTATCTTTCCCGAATTTCTGCTCGGCAAGTGCGCGAACCTTCGGAACACATCTCAAGTTGAACTCAGGTCTTCCGATCGGGAGGTTGAGTGGATGGTCTGTTGAGACGGCATCCACTCCCCAGACTTTGATCTTGCGACGTTGGAGCCACGGAACCCATTCTCTTGAAGGTCCCGGATGCTGGTGGATATAGCGTTCCTCATCTGCCATGCCTTGGGGTTGATACCATGCGTATTTGTGCCAGCCTGTATGCACCACGAGAATGTCTCCGTCGTGTAGGTCAACCCTTTTCTCAACCATGTCAGGAGTGTAGAGGCCCAGATCTCCAACGTCACTGACATCGACGATGACTCCGGGTCCGTAGAGCCATTCGAGAGGGATCTTCTCAATGTCCTTGCCCCCAGTCACGAAATGCAATGGTGCATCGAGGTGCGTTCCTATGTGATTCGAAGTCATGATGTACTGCGCGTTCACTCCGTGCTCAGGTTTTCGCTTGATGTACTTGACTTCAAACGGAGGATACAGCGGCCAGAACGGAGTATCCTGACACAAAGGCTGCGACAGATCAATCAACTTCATTGGTTTGTAACCTCGCGCTATCGTGAGGCTGAGGATTTTACTTAAAGACTACGTAAGTACTGTCCCCTAATACCGGTAACGTCAATGCGTCCGGAATCGCCAGCTGTCAAGATCGAGTCCTTTCAGCTTCTCGTCTACGTTCTGCATCTGAAGTCGAGATAGTCAGCCGCCGCCTACTATTTCCATGATGTCGACGCTGTCAATCGTGATGGTGTCTTCCTCCAAGAGTGGCGTGTTGAGACCCTCAAGCATTCTGATACTGTGGCCGTTCACCAACATGATGAGGCTCGGGCTAAGCTCCCTTGTGCCTGGGTCAAATATGTAACGCGCGACTTCAGGCCCCAGTTTTCGCATTAGCGCCTCCAAGAGCTGACCAACATCGTGCACAGCTTCAGGAATCTCCACGTGGTCTGATCCGGCGGCCAATCTTAGCCGACCATGCAATTTCACTCGGATTGGCATTCCATTCCCTCGACGATTGGTCGACCCCTGATATATACCTCTCCCGGGCGCGTCTGCGAATGATAGGCCTTCGATGGACCTCGACGTTCGGCTACACCATGAACCGACTACAGTATTCCAAGCAACGTGAGTATTCCGAGAACAATAAACATGAAGGCCGACACCGTCTTGACCTTGCGCGTTGGAAGTCGTTTCCCAATGCGACCAGCCAGCAATATGCTCAGGCCATCCACTATCACGAACGCAAGCATAACTCCAAAGAATACTGCTATCGGCTGAGCGAAGCGTGCTGCAAGAGCTATTGTCACTATTTGCGTTTTGTCACCAAACTCTGTCAACACAATCATCAGGGACGCTGCTTTGAATGGGTTTCGTGAATGGGTTTCCTTAGGGTTGGTTTCAGTGTCAAGTTTGAACATCAGCAATCCGACAACGACGAAAACGATTCCGGAAATGATTACGAGCGTGGACAAGGGGATTATCCCCAACATAGCCTGCCCAAGCAGAACAGCTGCCCCGGCCACGATCGTGTAGCCGACAAGCATGCCTAGAAAGAGGGCTCCTGGCTTCCGAAGAGTAGCGGCGAGCATGATTAGGCCTAGTTGGGTCTTGTCGCCGAATTCCGCGGCGGAAATCGAGACCAGCGACACGCCGAAAGCCTCTAGGATCAGATCCAGTGCTGCTCTCCTCGAGTCTGTGGGGCGAGGCCTAGAGTTCTCTGCCCTCTTAAACGTAAGCTATCCAATTGAGGACCATATTCATGGTCGAGGACTAGGAAGCGAGAATCTGGTTTTCACGCCAAGAACCGGGATGGCTCGGAACGAAAATCCCTAAGTAATCGGTCATGCTGCGAAGGCAACGCACAAGGGTTGCACGCACTTGAGGCTTCAGGAGCCGAGAGCTTGGCATTCGCTTACGATCGACGAAGTGCTCGCTGAGCTCCGCACGGGTCTGACGGGACTAGACGAGGAGGAAGTGAAGCTCCGGCTCCGCGAATTCGGGCACAACGAGCTCGAACCAGAGAAGAAGCAGTCCCCCGTCACGATCTTCATTCGTCAGTTCAAGAACGTACTGATTATCATACTCATTGCAGCGACGGTGATGTCTCTAGTTCTGGGTGAGACCGTCGACGCCGCAGTGATTCTCGGAATAGTCATCGCCATCTCCTTGCTCGGTTTTCTGCAGGAGTATAGGGCTGAGAAAGCGCTTGAGGCTCTCAAGAGGATGGCAGCTCTTACGGCCACGGTGATGCGAGGAGGCGTTGAAACCGAGATTCCAGCAAGAGACATTGTGCCAGGAGATGTCGCGACTCTTTCTGTAGGTGACAAAGTTCCTGCTGATATGCGCCTCATCGAAGCGGTCAACCTGAAGGTTGACGAAGCGGCGTTGACGGGTGAGTCCGTACCTTCAGTGAAGGGAATCGATACCCTTCCGCAAGACGCGCCGCTGGCTGAGAGAGGTTGCGTCACATTCGCAGGAACAGTCGTGTCGTATGGCAGGGGGAGAGGCATCATCTTTTCGACAGGCCAGAGAACAGAATTCGGCAAAATCGCTTCCATGATGGAGGCGGCGCCAAAGTCGAGAACTCCACTGGAGTTGCGTATCGAGAAGGTGGGTCGCATTCTCGGAGCAATAATGGTGTCCGTGGCGGTCTTGGTTATGTTGCTAGGTCTTGTCAGAGGACAGCCGCTCCTAGAGATGTTCCTCTGGGCGGTCAGCTTGGCCGTTGCAGCGGTTCCTGAAGCATTGCCGGCCGTTGTGACAGGTGGACTAGCCATAGGCGTAAGACGGATGGCCAAGCGCAACGCCATTGTCCGCCGTCTCCCAGCGGTGGAAACCCTCGGCTCTACTACAGTGATCTGCTCCGACAAGACGGGCACGATGACGAAGGGCGAGATGACTGTTCGCAGAATCCGCGTAGGTCAGGATTCCTACGATGTGACTGGTTCGGGATATGAACCAAGAGGGGAGATACTGAGAGCTGGGAAGCCGACTACGAATGATGACGTGGCCTTGGTTGCTAAGGTCGGGGCCCTCTGCAACGATGCATCTCTCATCTTAGGAAGCACAACTAGAGCCGTTGGCGATCCGACTGAGGTTGCGTTGCTGGTTCTTGCAGCAAAGGCAGGTCGAAGGCCAGACGCACTGAAGGTTTCTCATCCAAGAGTCTTCGAGGTGCCATTCACTTCTGAACGAAAACGAATGACAACCGTCCACGAGACCCCTGAGGGTCAGTTACTATACTGTATGAAAGGCGCTCTTGAGGATGTCCTTCCGAGCTGCGAGACAGCATACATCGAAGGCCGGGCGCTGCTGATGGACGAGAAGACGATCAGAGGAATCCAGGATGCAGGCGAACAAATGGCCAAGGATGCTTTGCGTGTTCTGGCATTCGCCTACAAGAGTGCACCGAGAGGAGACCGGGGCATTAGCGAAGAAGACTCTGAGAAAGGGCTGACCTTCCTAGGACTAGCGGGTATGATGGACCCGCCGCGCGAAGAGGTCAAGGACGCTGTTCAGAAATGTGACGATGCTGGCATCAGAGTTGTCATGATAACTGGCGACCACAAGGAAACCGCGGAAGCCGTAGCCCGAGAACTCGGCATGTTGAATTCAGAAGGACGAGTGTTGACAGGCAGGGAGCTTGACTCGCTTGAACCGACCGAGTTTGCAGAAATAGTCGAGGATGTGTTTGTTTACGCAAGGGTCTCGCCCGAACATAAACTACGGATAATCCATGCGCTCAAGGAGAAGGGCCAGATTGTCGCTATGACCGGGGACGGCGTCAACGACGCGCCTGCTTTGAAGACTGCAGACATCGGAGTTGCAATGGGCGTCACAGGAACAGACGTTACCAAGGAAGCTGCAGACATCATACTGACGGACGACAATTTCGCTTCGATCGTAGCGGCTGTAGAAGAGGGCAGAGCGATATACGACAACATAAGTAAGTACCTTCTGTTCCTCCTGTCTGCAAACATGGGTGAACTTGTAATAATGCTGTCAGCAGCTGTGCTTGGATATCCGCTTCCGCTCGTTCCCGTTCAGATTCTGTACGTCAATCTTGCCACAGATGGTCTGCCTGCACTCGCGCTTGGCATAGATCCTCCTGCACGGGGTCTCATGCACAGACGACCGAGGGATCCAAAGCTGAGCATCTTCTCCGGTCTCAAGGGCTGGATAACGGCAATTACATTCTTGATGAGCTCGGCGACCATGGGGTTGTTCGCGTACAGCCTGACATCCCGAGGTCTCGTTGAAGCCAGATCCCTCGTCTTCGCGTCAGTCATACTATTTGAGTTGTCATTCGTTTTTAGCTGCAGATCACAGAGCCAAACAATCTTCAACCTCGGCTTCACAAGCAACAAGTATCTTGTAGCAGCTGTGCTGTGGGAACTCGTTTTGCTGTCTACGATCTTGTACCTGCCGAGCGTGGGACAGCTTTTCGAAGTCACGCAAATAGGCGTTGCAGACTGGTTGTTGGTGGCAATAGCAGGAATGTCCGGTTTCGTATTCGCCGAGTCAGCCAAAACAGCGGCGCGAGTGTTGCGAAAATGATCTCGGGCTCGAACATGTAGCTCCCAGCCCTCGCTACGTCTCGCGCGCACCAAGTGACTTAAAGCAAGCAGCAGGGTTCCTAGTTGCAGACTTGTCGCTACGATTGACAACCACTCTTCGCGGCGATGAGCACCAACAGAGGCATTTGGCTCTCATTGCGCCGGTTCGAATCTGAAACCTTGGACTTCTTTTCCTCTGATCTTACGAATGTGTCCCCACACTGGACGGACTCTGTCTCCAGTCTTGATCTCTTCGCTCAAGACCTGGCCTGTGACTTTGACGTTGCCGTTGAACTCGACTATCGCGAGGGTTAGCGGTAGCTGCTCAATTCCCTCCGGTATTGCCCAAAGCTTTGTGAATGTCACAACCCTGCCTTCGTCGCCTAGAGGATACTCGTCGAAATCTCTTCCTTTGCACGAGGAGCAGAGGAGCCGCTTAGGAGAGGCGATCGTGCCGCACTTCTTGCACTTGAAACCGATCAGCTTATTCTCCGTCATCTACGGCCGCTCCAAGACAAAAGCCAATATGTTGTTGGCGAACCCACCCAGGTTGCACGAGAACGCTCGTTGGGCGTTCTTCACCTGTCGCTTATCCGCCTCTCCTCTAAGCTGCCAAGTCAGTTCAACTATCTGAGCTACTCCAGTAGCCCCGACTGGGTGACCTCTCGCCTTCAGGCCGCCGGATGGGTTGATTGGGAATTTCCCGTCGAGTGCAGTGACTCCGTCGCGGAGCGCCATGTGCCCCGTGCCCTTCTTGAAGAATCCCGCGTCCTCGCTCTCGACTATCTCGAGTATAGTAAATGCATCGTGCAACTCTGCAAGGTTCATGTCCTGCGGAGTCGTCTTGCTCATCTTGAAAGCTTGCGCGGCAGCAACTCTTAACGCTTCCAGCGTCGCTGGGTCCTTCCTGTCTTGAACAGCCATCTTGTCGGTCGCTTGACCGACTCCTGCTATCCTGACCGGTGTATCTGTGAATTCTTTCGCCTTCTCAGCGGCGCTCAGGAGCACTGACGCCGCTCCGTCCGTTACCGGGCAGCAGTGGTACATGCGGATTGGATCTGCTATGAGGGGATTGTTCACCGCAGCTTCCGGGGAACCATAGATTCCCTCTAGCGCAATGGGTTGTTGGATGTGGGCGTATGGATTCTTGGAACCGTTGAGGTGATTCTTCACTGCGACACGTGCCAAGTCTTCCTCGGTCAAGCCATACCTTTCCATGTAAAGTCTTGTGAGCATGCCAGCCAGTGACGGAAGGGTGACGCCATGAACATACTCGGCTTCCATGTTTGTCATAGTGGCTATGTAGTCCGTTATTGTTTCAGCAGGCACATGTCGCATCTTCTCGCCTCCCGTGACGAGGACTGTGTCGTACATCCCGCACGCAATCGCACAGTAGGCGTTCTTGATGGCCGAGCCTCCTGATGCCGGCCCGTTTTCCACGCGGTCTGCGGCGGCGGGAGTCAGCGCCAACTGGTCAACGAGCGCGCTACCGATTGCTGTTTGATTGTTCAGTTCACCAGCTAGCATGCTGGCTGCGTAGACCGCGTCAATGCTCTTCTCGGTCGCGCCGGCATCTTCGAGGGCTCTGACGCTGGATTCCGTCATCAAACTGACGAGGGTCTTGTCGTCGTGTCTGCCGAATTTTGTCATGCCGCAGCCTACAACGCAGACATCTCTCGAGCCTGATCCCCTCGCGTCACTCCTTGGACACCCAATCCAAGGGTGCGATCTCAAACGTAGCAGAACGTTTCAACAAGTCGTCCGGAACAGGTCTAGTTCCTAGAACGAGCCGGGGTTTAACTTTGTAGTAGATGTCTCTTGTGATCGCCCAAGCGTTGGCTCCTCCCAGCTCATGCTGCGTTCCATGTCTGGGCTCAAGTCCCCACTCCACGATCCAGCGGCGAAAACCGATCGGACTCTCCGCAGTGACAAGAATTTCTTCGGCTCCCAAAGTCTCGATAGAGTGCTCTTGCTTGGCTGCGAATAGGTGAGCGCCCGCTCTGGCCCCGCGTTTCAGAGCTATCGTGTGGAGGCTCACGTGTTTCTTCTGATCGTAGGCGCGATTGTTGACAATGCCAGCGAGTTTTCCGTCTACAATGCCGACGAGGCAGAATTCGTTTCTGACCCTGCATCTATACCAGCCCAACAGTTCCGCGTACTGTCTCGCTGCGACAATGTCGTAGAAGTCTCTTTCCACCGTCAGTAGTGGTCTGATCGCTTCAAGTAGTTTCGGGACTTCTTCTCTCGCGGCCTCACGAACAACCATGCGTTCTCCAGTTGGCAGGAGCACCGTCTTGGGAGGATATGGCTTCTTTGGAACGTCCCAGTCGACTCCAAGTACGGATTCAATATCTTGACTCACGGAACAGCCACCGCCACTGGTAGCTTCGAATACCATTATAGGCTTTTGTCACAACTCTGACCCGGAGGCACGGCCGCTGTCGAGTTGCAACAGTCAGAATCACACGAGCGGATCCCGATAGAGTGTCTGATGCGCTTTGGATAGTCTTTCAGGATTGGACCGAGCAGTCGCCGAGAGAGTGATTCTCGGAATCAACGACGAGATCCGGATCGCCGAGCTGACCAGCGCCTTTTCAACTCCACGGACAAGAATCAGACAAGCACTCAACAGACTAGTCAAGCTCGGATACCCACTAATTTTGCGGCGAGACATTGTTCAACGTCGAGCATTTCGGTTGCTTGACGCACAGCAACTCAGAGCGGGTCTGAGCCCACGGAGAATTGGTCAAAGAATAGAGTGGAGGTTACATACCTCATCAACTCAGGATGAGCTCAAGAGGATCGCTCAGGCATCCGAGGACGGAACAGTTCTGCTGGCTGAGACACAATACCTGGGAAGAGGGAGAGGATCAAGAAGTTGGTTCTCGCCTGCGGGGGGAATCTGGATGTCGGTTCTGCTGAGGCCGACTTGGCCCAAGTCGCATCAGATCCTTGCTCTCGCTTTCGCGACAGCGCTGGCAGGGGCAATACGTGCGGTTGGTGGGATCTCGCCTCTGCTCAAGTGGCCGAACGATCTGGTCGTTCAGTCTCGCAAGATCGCTGGCATCCTAGCGGAAGCCAGCTATGACGGTAGCAAACTGAACCACCTTGTTGTGGGCATTGGCGTCAACGCCAACATCAAGACGACGTTGTTTCCAGAGGAACTTCAAGGCAGCGTAACATCGATCAACCGAGAAATTGGGCGAGAGGTCGATAGGATCCTGCTTACACAAAGGATCCTTGAGGAGACGGACGATGCCTACCTAAGGTTTGAGTCTGGACAAGGATGCGAACTCTTGGATAAGGTCAAGCGGCTTTGCTCCACCCTCGGGCAAGAGATAGAAGTCGCAACAGTCGAAGGCAAGTTCAAGGGTGAAGCCCTCGATATTGGAGAAGACGGCCAGCTGATTGTCAGACTGGGAAACGGTTCCATAGTTTCGTTTTATGCGGCTGATATTGCACATCTGCGATAGGCGATGGTTTGACTACATAGCCGCTTCAGCTTATGATCCGAATAACAGTCTCACATATCGAGTTTCGGAATGCATGCGAGATCTAGAGAGCCCAGTCCTAGAGGTCTATCTTCTCTGGAACCTTCAGCGTCTCTGAATCTCGAAGCAGCTGTTCCGGCACAGGCCGTTATCCCATTCGTGTCGCGAACTTTGGTTTGACGAAATCTTCCCATTGCTCCTTCGTGGTGAAGCAGACTCTCGCTCCTCCAAGTTCATGCTGGATTTCGGGCTATGGCTTCTTATGCTGCGCGAGCCCGAGGCCCCGGTACCTGATCCCGGTGTAGCTTTCGTATGTGGCCCACCACTCCTCTAGGCCGAGAACATCGAACGCATGCTCCATCTTTGCCAGATACATCATGGCGCCGATGCCTGCGCCTCTCTTGAACGTCATCGTATGCAGGCTGATCGCAACCTTGTCATCCTTCAGGCGTGCGTTTGCGATTGCAGCGAGCTCTTGGTCGAGCACTCCGATAAGACAGTAGTGGTCTTTCACCCTGTACCTGAGCTAGGAAAGGATCTCGCCATACACTCGTGCCGCAACGATGTCATAGAAATCCTTCTCCACATCCACGACCGACCTCGTCGCCTTCAGCATTACCGGAATCTCCTCACGCTTCGCCATTCGAACAACCATCTTTCGACCATCGGGAAGCGGGAGAAGTCTGGGCGGGTAAGGCCTTCCCAGCAGTTTGGATTCCGGCGGTCTCAGGATTGGTTCGAGGTCTTCAAAGTCTATCGAGATTTTCTCCAATGACACAGGAGACGGCGGCTTGAACGACATCACTCGTCACTCCGCGAGCGTGGACAGGTCAAGATATCCGCACGTTTATGACTCTTGCTATAGGCGTAGAACGAGTGTGTTATCACAGGACATCTGGCACATCCCTGAAGTAGACTTCTGCTGGGGTTGAATAGTCTAGCGCCATGTGTGGACGCTCGTAGTTATAGTACTCGACGAATTTCCTGTGGAGCGGAAACCTCGCATGCTCAAGGTCATATGTGAGGAACCAGCGTTCGATCTTTCCGAGCGTCGTAGGCTTGCCGATGCCGCCGAGGATATGCTTGATCCCCTGCTGCTGACAGTATGCGTCGAACGTGGACTCGCCTCTGCGGACGCTCCAGAATTGGCTTCCGTGGTCGGTGAGGATCTCTCGCGGCTTCGAGTATTCGTGGATCGCCCTGTCCAGTAGCCAGATGACGTTCTCCGTGGTGCCCTCGCTGAAGTGGTCGGATGCGGGTACGAACCTGGAGTGATCGTCTATGTTGGCGATGAGCCATTCGACACCTACCTGTTTGAGGTCGCATTGCCAGAGGCTGTTGCTGTGCTCCCGCTCCCACCTAACGTAGGTTCGTTTGACCCGAGGCTCTGGAGGGACATATTCAAACCTGAGGCGCATAGGATGCGGTAGACGTCATGCGGCAGACGCTGATGCCTCTCCTCCTTAGGTATCCGGCGATCCGGTGGGGGCACCACCCTGTCTCACGCCGTAGATCCGTTACGGCCTTGACGGTTTCGGGTGGGGTTCTCTGGATCCTGAACGGTCTCCTAGGTTTGTCGGCTAGGTTCTCGAAGCCACCCGCTTCGTAGCGGCTCAACCAGTTGTAGAATGTTCTGCGTGGTATCTGCACCGCAGTGCAGATCTAGCTGACTGGCACCCCCTCCCCACGTCTTCGCATGCACCATCGCCGCAGCTTCACAACATCTCTAGGCTTCCTCATGCAGGCACACCCTAATCTCTCAACTTATGAGTATGCCAAATGTGGTGTGATAACAGAAACGCCGTGATGACCTCCGAAAGTGCTATATAGATTTTGAGGCGCAACGAGACGTGATCTCTGATGACTACTGAAGACAAGGTTTCTCGTCGGAAGTTTATCTCTGGAACAGTCGGCGGATTGGTTGTCGGAGCTGCGGTCGGAGCAGCTGCCGGCTACTCGTTAGCGCCCCCAGCCGCTGTCGGGCCTGCGGTTACGGTGACTACTACTAGTACGAAAGAGATTATCAAAGAAGTGCCTAAGGAAGTTCTACCAAAGCTTACCATGGGTTTTGTCATGGGCGGTTACATATCGGGGTCTACTTGGGATGGTCGATACACGGTTGCAGCGGAGCGGCTCAAGGCGACTTTTCCTGATTGGTTCGACTACGCTTACGATGAGGGGGTAGTGCTCAGTGGGAGAGATCCTGCTTCATCAGCAAGGGACCTCATCACGACAAAAGGAGCGGACCTCGTCGTAGGAAGTTGGGAGCCTGCTGCTGTGCCAGCGTTCGGAGTGATAAGAGGGGAATACCCAAAAGTCTGGTTTTTGGGTAACATAGGAAGCGATATCACCAGAGGCGGGAATTTCCTGAGGTTCTTCCCGAGGCAATACCAGGCGATGTATTTAGAAGGTTTAGTGGCAGGGGCGTTGACAAGAACGAATAAGATAGGTATAGCGGTGGGGCCGGCGTGCGTCCAGAACTGGAGGCGGATGGCAGCCTTTTACCTGGGGATAAAGGAAGTGAATCCAAAGGCCACACTGTACATTAAGTACGTGGGAGAATGGTACAACCCACCGGTGGAGAGAGATGTTTGTCTAGCCTTAGCGGATTTGGGTTGTGATGCTTTGACCAATTACACGGATTCCACAGCTCCTGTGGGGGTCTGTGAAGAGAGAAAAATCTGGTATGTGGGCAAGGACACGGATGTCGTGAGCATAGGTAGAAAAGACATAAAGATGGACATTATAGGAGAAGAGCCTTGGTCGACTACGGACACGGTGGCGGTTTCATTCGACACACGTTGGGAAGCGATATGGTATCACTTCCTGAAAGAATACCTAGCAGGCGTGAAGGCTCCGAGCACCTTAGTATTCTTGGGCATGGATGATGGCATAGCCGTTCCTGCCGATAACCCGTTCTTGCCTGGACAAACATTTATACCGACCGTTGATCTGCAGAACGACGGTAAGGTCGGCACTGAGGCTATAAGTCCGAAAGCCCGCCCGCTCGTCCCAGATAACGTGATAGAACTAATCGCAAAAAAGAGAGAGCAAATCATGAGGGGGCAATGGGATCCGTTCTTCGAGTACGAATTGGTTGCCGGCGTGGAGTCACTGGAGATACCCGAAGTAGCACCAGCCAGGAAGCCGGGCGAAGTGGTTAAACAAGCACGCACAGCGGTTTCCGACGAATTCCTCCTCGGACAGCTCAACTTCTCGCTCGCGGGCATAGTGAAGGTATAAGACTTCTCGCGCGCACGCTTGTCAAATAACTTCTTTTTTTGTTAAAAAGTTCAGATTTTGAGTTTTTCTTAAATCGCGCTGGATTGTGCTATCTGTTAAATTGTGGCGAAAATGTCACTCCTTTATATAAGGGAGGCCCAGCGCCGCGGGTTTTGCCAGTCCCCATCTTCTTCTGAACTTGGGGATTGAGATCGCGATTAAAACCACGAGGGTCGCGATGAATGGAAATATCCTACAAACGCCCAAAGGCAAGGCGAAACCCGGAACGACCGTTTCAGGGGCAATGCCGAATTGCCATATCACGCCGAAGATTAGGGCGCCCGCGAGCAATATCAAGGGCTTCCACATGGAGAAAAGGACGAGGGCTAGTGCGATCCAACCCATGCCTTGAGTTGGAAGATGAGCCCAGAGCCCTAAATAAGTCAGGGACATAAATGCACCCGCCAAACCGCCCAGCAATCCACCCACCACCACACAGAGATAACGTATTCTTACGACGTTTATGCCGGTGGCTTCCACCACCGAGGGATCTTCCCCCACCGATCTTATTTTTAACCCTAAGTGAGTCTTAGAAAGTATAAACCAAAGGATGAACACAAGCGCGATCGCAAAGAAAAACATGGGGGAGAGAAGACCCTCAACACGCGGAGAAGGGATTCCCAAGGGGCCCGAGAACCTATCGGCCCAGAAGGTCACAAAACCCATGGCGAATATCCATATTCCCATCGCGCTCACGACTTGGTCGACTTTTAGCGTTATTGAGAAAAGCCCGTGCAGGAAACCGAAAACTCCTCCCACCGCCGTTCCAACGATGAGGCCATATAAGAGACTCCCGGTGTAATGAGCGGTTAAGTAACCGGAAGCCGCTCCGAAGAGCATCAGCCCCTCTATCCCAACATTAAGGACGCCTGAGCGCTGATCCAGCAGCTCCCCTGTACCGGCAAATAAAAGGATCGTCGCCACCTCGAGGCATCTCGCGATGAAGGGCCACATGGTCTATCCCTTTTTGACCTTCACAATTCTGTATCGGTAAAAGAATTGGAGAGCGATGAACGCGAGGAAAAGTATTCCCAGAAAAACGTAATCGAGTCCGTACGTTAGCCCAAGCCTCCGAACTAGGATCGTCCCCCCCTCCTTGATTGATCCGACCAAAATCGATGTCGGAATCGCCGCGAGGGGATTCAAAACGCAGATCAAGCCCACCATAATTCCCCAGTAGGTGAAATCGCCTATCCCCTTGTACCCATCAGGTCTGGGGATGAGGCGAAAAGATGAATCTCCAGCCCACATGTGATATGCGGAGAGCCCCGCGATCGCCCCGCCCACGGCCATTACAAAGATTGATATTTTGAGGGGGTTCATCCCCGCATGTTCGGCTGCGGGTTGGCTTCTGCCGAGAGTACTAATTTGGAATCCAATAGTCGACCTTTTGAATAAGAAATACAGTGTCACGGATATCGCCGGAGCGAGGAATACCGTGAAGGGCATTTTCCAGATCGTTGGCGCCCACGCGGAAACTGGTAGGGGCTTGCTTTGGGATTCTGCAATGCCCCTCCACGGCCCCCCCACGACTAGGGTGTAAAGCAACCAATAGGCTATGTTGTTCAACATGAGAGTTACCACTATCTCGTTGACGCCTAGCTTTCCCCGTAGAAATCCCGCAAGCGCTCCGTAAGCCGCACCAAAGAGGGCCGCCGCAATTAACATGAGTGGGATAAGGGTCCCAGATGAAAGATCGCCGTAGGCGTACGCGACCGCAAATGCGCCCACCGTCCCGAGATAGAGTTGCCCTTCCATCCCGACGTTCCAAAACCCTGCCTTGAGCGGGAGGATGAACGCAAGCGTGGCGAATAACAAAACCATGCTCCTGTGGATCGTCGTCGGTAGCCCAAGGTTGGGGTCAAGGGCGAAGGAGAAGATGTCTTCATATGCACCTATTGGGTTAGCTCCTTCCAAAAAGAGGAAGATGCTGAAGATGGTGAAGGCAATGATTATCGAAATAACGGATATTTTAACGGCGTCCCGCCCCGTTAACACCAGCACCCTTTCAAGTTTCAGCCTCGGGAGCCTCACGGATGTCACCTCGCCTTCTCATTTCCTTCACAGACGCACCAGTCATCATCGCCCCTATAATCTCTTTTCCCGCCTCTTTCGCTGGAACGATACCCATGAACTTGCCTTCGTAGATTGGCGCTATCCTGTCGCTTATTTGCAGAACCTCATCGAGATCTTCGGAGATGAGCAAGATTCCCATTCCCTCCCTTTTGCAAGCCAACAACCTGTTTCTAACGAATTCAGTCGCGCCCACATCTAGCCCGTGCGTGGGGAGGTTAGCGATTAGAAACTCTCGGGTCCTAGGAATGGAACGCGCCAAAATTAACCTCTGTAGGTTCCCTCCGGACAAATGTGCCGCCTTCGTATCAATGTTGGCGGCCATCACCCCAAACTCTGAAATGGCCTTTTCGGCATGTTCGCGGATTCGCTTGTAGTTCAGAAGTCCCCATTTCGAAAATTCTTTGTCGAAATAGAGGCTCATCGCGATGTTGTCCACCAATGAAAATTCTCCGATGGAGCCAACTCTTACACGCTCGGGGGGAATGTACACTATCCCCATCTTCAACCTTTCGAGAACCGAGGCGTGCGTGATATCCCTTCCCTGAAAGATCACTTTTCCTCCTTTACCCTTGCGGATGCCCGCCAAGACCTCAGCCAGTTCGTGTTGCCCGTTACCCGAAACTCCGGCGATCCCGAAGATTTCGCCCTTCCTGATGGAAAAAGATACGCCCTTGAGGGCCAAGATCCCTTTATCGCTTAGGGCCGAAAGGTTATCCACTCGCAGCACTTCCTTTCCCATTTCCACCCTTGGCCTTTTCAACTTGAAGAGAACCTCCCTCCCAACCATATACGTCGCCAAGGCCTTCATCGTGGCTTCTCTCGTCTCGAGGCGCTCCACCACCTTCCCTCTTCTGAGGATAGTGACCCTATCGCTCACCTCAAGCACCTCGGGCAATTTGTGGGTGATGAACGGGATCAGGGCGAGTTCGTTCTCGGCCATGGCTCTCAGGGATTTCAAGAACCTTCCGGTTTCGAGAGGAGCTAGAACCGAAGTCGGTTCATCGAGGATCAAGAGATTTGCGCCTCGGTAGAGGGCCTTCAAGATCTCCACCAATTGCTGTTCCCCAGCAGAAAGTTGCCAAACTCGCGCGTGAAGATCTATTTCGAAACCGTATTTCCTGCAGAGTTCTTTTACCTCCTCCTCGGCTCTTCTCATATCCAGAATTTTTCCCGTTTTCGGATGACCAAGGACTATATTTTCGAGAGCCGTATGAGCCGGTATCAGCTTTCGATGCTGGTGGACCATCCCTATCCCCACGTCGATGGCATCTAAAGGCGATTTGAACTCAACTCTTTTCCCGCGGATGTACATTTCCCCTTCGTCGGGTCGCAATATCCCGAATAGGATGTTCATCAGGGTAGTCTTCCCAGCACCGTTCTCCCCCAGCACGGCGTGAATTTCCCCTGCTTTTATCTCAAAATCTATATGATCGTTCGCGAGAACCCCCGGGAATCCTTTTGTAATGCCCTTCATCTCCAAAACGGTTTCTCCTAGCTTTACTTCTTTCAAAAGCTTCTTCTGAATTGGTTTTCCCTCGCTCTCGCGCTCGCCAAAAAAGCTTCCTATTTTCCATCGGGAGCTCGACATCTTCTACCTCTCTACGTAATTTATTGAACTCAGTTTGTTAGGGCGGCATTTAAAAATTTTGTCTGCTAGACGAATTGAGATGGCCAAAGCTGAGCTTCTAGAAAAGAGCCTTGTGAAAGAAGTTAGGTTGGCAATAGGAAGGCATGCCCCAGTAGAATTCCTTGAGCCGACAAAGCAAGCCTTGAGCTTGCTATCAAAAGCTGGTCATAAGATGAACCTTTGGCTTCATATTGGCAACGTAGGCTTAGAGCATGTCTACTACCAAGTTCGAGTCGCATACGCGCTTCGGGCTCTAGGGCATCAAGCCTTCATAGAGAAGAGGGTAAGCGAAAGCAGGAGAGTCGATGTCTTGGCAATACGGGATGGAAGGAAGATGGGCATAGAGGTGGAGCTGCATGATTTCGAGCTTGCTGATAAACTTCGTGACGCTGAACAGGTAGATGAGCTAGTCATCCTAGTCAAGGACTTTGAATCGACGCGACACGATATGGCGAGGTCTAAGATAAGCGTTTCGAACCCAAAAGGGTATGGGCCGGGAGAGATTTGAACTCTCGACCATCGACTCTCTGGCTCTTCACGTGATGGTAGTGGCACCTCAGATACCGTTCCAACTGCTTCTTACACTTCCGTACATCCTCAGTATCGCCATACTCGTGATCGCGATGAAGCGCGCTGCCTTGCCGGCGGCTCTGTTCAAAGACTATCGTAGGGAAGAGCGTCAGCTCGGATAGGAAACCGGTTACTGACGGTGTCAGCGCTAGGCCCAGTCCCCAATATCTGATACACGTGTAGCTGTCGTACGTAGCCCGCCGATCGTCAGAGCCGAGATAGGCGAACGCGTGCTCTGTCTTTGCCAGATACACTATCGCTCCGTTGCCCGCGTCTCTCTTGAATCTAATAGCTTGTAGTATGACCGCAACTTTGTCATCTTTCAGCCGAGCGTTTGCGATCGCGGCAAGCTCATGGTCATGGACTTCGAACAGATCAAGTCATGCTAGCGTGTGCGCTGTCCTGAGATATGCGTCAATGTGGGCATGTGGCCTTGGAACAGACTTAAGCAAGAGGTGGTCGTAGTCTCGAAGGATTTGTGGTATGAAGCGGATTGGTCTCTATCTCATCGAGAAACATGACATCAGAAAATCTATCGAACATGCAAGGCTGGCGGAAGAATGTGGGTTCGACTGCGTCTGGCAGGGAGAAGAGTATCCGCCCTTCCGAGATGCCCGTGATTCGCTCATTCCGCTTGCGGCCATCGCAGCCGTGACCAAATCAATCAAGCTCGGAACTGGCGTACTTCACACTTGGACCCGGAACGTGATGACCTTGGCGATGACATTTGCGACACTGGACGAACTCTCGAACGGGCGCGGGATGCTTGGAATAGGCGCCCTTTGGGACCCCATTGCCAGTATGATCGGCATATCGAGAACGAGACCCCTCAAGGCAATGCGCGAATACGTTGAAGCACTTCGAGCACTTTTCGATATGAAAACGGTCAACATCGAAGGCGAATTCGTTAGACTGCGAGATGTTCGCTTACTGAAGAAACCAATCTCGATCCCGATCTACGTCGGCGCCACCGGATTCAAGATGATGGAATTGGCTGGAGAGATCGCAGACGGCGTCTTGCTCAACTATCTCGTCTCGCCCGAATACAACAAGCGAGCTCTTGAGTTTCTTTCAAGGGGGGCAGCAAAGTCCGGGCGGAAGATAGAAGATTTGGATAGGCCTCAGTTGGTCGCTTGTTCTATGGATGCCGATGCAGACAAGGCCATAGATGCTGCTCGCCTGATCGTGACAGAGTATCTGTTCCTAGAACCTCATATCATGAAGGCGAGCGGAATCAAACCTGACATTCTGGACGCGATCCAGAGGACTTTGGGAAGTTGGCCGCCAAGGCCTGACAAACTCCGAGAGGCACTTCAACTGGTCCACGATGATCTTGTGAGAAGCGTCTGCGCCGCCGGATCACCACAAGATTGCAAGCAGAAAGTGCGTGAATATGTGGCTGCCGGAAGCACTTGCCCGCTCTTGTGTCCGATAGGCGGCAAAGTGGAAGATATGATAGGCGCTTTCTCGGACGGCTACTGAAACCGATGCTGACCGGGGCGCATAACCTGACTCTTGAAGAGACTCTCTCACCCAAGTGTCCGACAAGGTGAAACGGGACCTTCGTCCTATGCAGCAATGAGAAGTGTATGGATCATGCGCTGACGACCGCCGCGGGCTTCAGTGTCCATGTTTGCAGGAGTGCTTGCTGCAAGATCTTGGGGGCCTTGAAGTCCTCAGGCAGCATTGTCCATCTGCAAGCTTTGGCGAACGTTCTCGAATTGACGTACCTCTTCTGGGCTAGCGTCCCGTTTTTGACTACGATTCTGTCCGGCAGCCTTCTCTTTCGTAGAAAAAGCACAAGTAGCGAGCAGACTGTTGCAAGGTAGTCCTCTGGAGTGAGGATGGATTCGCCTATCCTGATTTCATTCGGAACGTAGCCGGTCTCATCGATAGTTTGAAGCGCGTTCCTTGACGCCTCAAGCAGCGTTCTCGTAGAGAGGCTTCGAGGACCTCTCGTTCTGTTGCTTGACAGGGGTCCGAGGGGTTGACTTGGAGTCAATTCTGTAGGAAACACATTCGAATCGGCGTAGGCTGCGGCGGCCATGGTTGCAATGTAGAATATCTGCGCCGGCGACAAGTAGGCATCATCGACCTTCTGGTGTCGTATCTCTCTTACAGTCTTCTCTGCTAGCTTCACGAGCGTATCCGAATTGATCACAAGTCGTGTTGAGGTATCTTGGAAGATTGAGGCAGCATCTTGAGCAGTTATGAACTGAATATTATCGAATGATTTCATGTACTTGACTAATTCTTCAAAGTCTCTGTATGCTCGATCGGTAACTTCAGGCGGTTGTCTTAGCGGTCTAACAAGCATGTGGCTGGGTGGATTTCTTCCACGCGCAAAGTTGACTTCATCCCAGAATTGTCTGTTGACAATGGTGTGCAGGTGGAAGAGGATACTTATCGCTCCGCCTCTTCGGCTCAGTCTCTTGTGAATCGCTTTGAATCTTCTCTTCATCTTCTCCAAACCCTCGGGTTGCTCGAAGAAGTAGTCGAGGTTGATGAAGTTCCGGCCTGCTCCGTTCAAGTTCAGAACATTGCAGTACCAGTACGGTGAATCATCAAGATTTAGAATAGATGTATCATCTAGATACACGGGAATTCCCATTTCGCGCAGTGCCGGGTAGACTTGAGGTGCCCAAGTGGGGCCCGGGTGCCCGAAACACGAAAGCTGCCGATTCAGCGTGTTCTTCACCAAATTGTAGCCGTCGCTTTCCCTTCGAAGGAACTCAGCAGATCCCGTCTTCACATCTTTGTCAGCTAGATACTCGTAGAGCGTAGGGTGTCGGCTGTGCGTGTCAAGGTGATAGCCAACATCCATCCTTGAGAGGGCACCTATCACGTCTTCTCTTTCGCGTTCTTTCAGGGCTCTCAGCTTCTCGGCGACGACCTTGAAGGTCGCCTCTACATTGTGTCTCGACAGAATATCGATGATCCTCTTGGGTGGCTCATCAGCATCTGGTGTAACATAGTCCTCTACATCGAACCATAGATAGACGAGAACCTTGGTCATCGCATGCCTACCAGACTCGCCGGCAGATATCGGGCCACTGCGGTGCAATAAGTGGCTTGCCTTATCGTTTGATTCGCAAGCCCTGTGCCGTCACAGCAAGTTGCATGTTGCTATGAAACCGTGTCGCCCGCTTGCGATGAGACTTCCCGCGATTACTACAAGCGATTTGCTCGGGAAGCAAGGCATCCTGAAGGACGCATTTGCCATCTTGCACCACTTAGGAATTAGGTTGGCTCCTGATTCCAAGACTAGGTGAAAGCCGGCTTCAGATGGACGATGAGAAGATCCGGTTGAGTAGTGGGCCGGGAGAGATTCGAACTCTCGACCACCTGCATCGACCGCCTACGTCTTGAGGTCGTGTGTCAGGCAGGTATCCTAACCAGACTAGACGACCGGCCCACGGTTGCGGTGAATGGGGTTGGGCGACATAAAGATTCTTCGAGAACTACGGAGGTTGGATCCTCAGGCCTTGTGTCCGTGTTCTCTTCAGATGAGTCTCATTCGGTTTACGTTCTTGTTCTGCCAAGAGTAGCGTCGAATCTTGGCCGAGACACCGTAGCCGCATGCGGCGCATTTCTTCTTCCTGACATGATAGGAGCGACGGCCACATCGGCGGCATCTGATGTGAGTCTTAGATCGGCTACTGGGCCCAAACGAGGGCGTGCCCTTCCCCATTCTCGTTCACCCGCATCAGCAAAACGGAGCAGGTATTTATGTCAACCTAGCGGCTCGGGGGTGGGCTCACGAGTACGACATTGTCGCCTCTAACGATGATCGTGCCAATCTTCTTGGCATTGTCTGGATTCGTTATGTCGTCAGCGTCTTCAAGGACGAGGTTCATGTGCTGATCGTAGCTGTAGAGTTTTCCCCTGACGGTACGGCCGCCCTTCAGCTCGACCAATACGACCTTGCCTAGGCTTTCCTCGAAGATCTTCGTGGCGACGTCGGAAGACATTCTGTGGTTTTCTCCGGTTCAAGTTCCGCTGTAACGACGAACCCACACAATTTAAGGGTTAGGGTTCCCGATCAAGTCTCAAGTAGATTGCCTTCGAGAATTCAGACTGGTTGCGCTTCCGAACGCGCAATAATGGGAGGAGACAACCTCGAAAAGCAGAACGCTCAAGTCCAGTGAGGCAAAGCTACTACTTCAGGATTTCAAGCAGAAGTTTCCAGGATCGATGATAGACGTTCAAAGCAAAGAAGTCATCAAAGAAATTGTCGTAGATGATGGTAGGCTCTTACTAATGAACGATAAGCCCTTCGCGATCTCCACGAGCAGCAGACTCTTTCCGAGTCTCGGGAACGACGAAGTGTTGAAGACTCTTCCATCGATCGTGGTTGACATGGGAGCGATCCCGCATATCTGCAACGGCGCCGATGTCATGAGGCCGGGAATAAGAGAAATTCACGGCGAATTCGACAATGGCGCCGTAGTTTTGGTGAAGGACATCAGATTCGGCAAGCCGATCGGAATCTGCGTTGCGGAGACGTCATCCGAATCTATGCGCGCGATGAAAAAGGGTAAGGCGGCTCAGAACGTGCACTATGTTGGGGATCGCTTCTGGGACGCTCTGAAGAAGTCAAGATAGTTCACCTAGTGTCAAATTCTAGTTGATTTTGGCAGCGTCGATCGCGGCACATGCACGCGAGGTTGCACACGTTCCTAGCAGAAATTAGGTTAAACCCCGAAGGTTTAAACTCACGTTCTTGGCGCTACTAACCAAACTCGCTAGCTTTCGGTGTTCTCCAATGATCAAGCAGGCAACTGAGGGCGCCGTAGACTCCCCTTATGTTCGAGCGATGCCACTGAGTCAATTGAAGGATCTTGACCTGATAGAACGCGTCTTGTCAGCCGGCAACGTGTTGATAGTCAAGATTACCCCCATCGCGAAGAGGAGTGTCGAAGAGACAAAGATCGCCATAAATCAACTCGCAAACTTCGCCAAACGCGAAGGCGGTGACATCGCGAGGCTCGGAGAGGAACGGGTCGTCCTAACTCCGCCCGGGATCAGGATCTGGCGAGGAAAAGGTCAGGAGAGCGTCGCTCTGTCAACTGCCGAGGGACACGGCAGCTAGCGCAGAGAGCAAACCGTAGCCATCTCATGTAGTCTACTTCAGCTTAATCGTCTCAAGCAGGTCAGGAGCGATCGTTCTAACCTTGAACATTCTGGAGACTGCGTGAGCGAAGCTGTCCACTTTGTGTCGCTCGCCGTGTCCCACGATGATCTTGGACGGCTTGGGTGAAATTCTTCGAAGGAATGCGAGCAGCTGGTTCCTGTCCGAGTGCCCCGAGAATCCTTCCACGCTATCGATTCTCAGGTCAACCTTGATCGCCTCGATCTTTCCGTTCCTCCCCATCATTGACACTTCCTTGACTCCGTTCTTGAGTCGGCTGCCCAGCGTCCCTTCAATCTGATAGCTGACGAATAGTAGAACATTCTTGGGATCTGACGCCAGTTGCTTGAAGTAGTCGATTGCCGGCCCGCCCTCCAGCATGCCCGAGGTTGCCATGATTATTGCTGGCTGCCCAGCGACTATTTGTTCCCGGTCTCCCGGATGACTAACGACTGTGAAATAGTCTGACTGGAACGGATTGATGTCCTTGTGGAGCATCTGGTCACGCAGTTCTCTCACTAGATACTCCGGGAAGGCCGTGTGAATCGCCGTGGCTTCAGAGATCATGCCTTCGATGTAGATCGGCATCTCCTTGATGACCCCGTTCTTCATGTAGCTGTCGAGAACAAGCATGATCTCTTGAGCGCGTCCGACAGCTGGAACCGGAATCAAGATCTTGCCTCCTTTTTCTGCTGTCTCGTTTACGATGGTTGCAAGCCGGCTTTCCACGTTCATTCTCTCAGGCATGACATCCTCTTGCCCACCGTAAGTACTCTCGATCACAAGCGTCTCTGCTCGCGGGAAAACACACGACGCAGGCTCCAGCAGCATCGTCCGGCCGAACTTGAAGTCGCCTGTGTTGTGAAGGAAGAGAAAACCAAAGCCGCCTAGAAAGTTCTCGTACCCATCTACAGAGAGATCGTACACGTATGGACCAGTCGGCTCGACGTTGCGGATACTCTGAATCTCTTCGTAGGCGAATGGAGCATGAGCGATTACAGCATCACTTTCTTCGCCGAATTGTAGCAGACTTTCCAAATGGCCCTTGCCGATGCTCTTGGCGTGCCTATATGCTGTCTTCAGAACGCGTGCCTGCAGGACTGGGGTGAGAGCTGCTATGGGCGTAGGGCTCCACCTAGAGTTCTTTGTTCGCTTGGGGTTGACTGCAACGAGTACGCGACTCCACTCGTCAATCTTCACCTTCTCAAGAAAGCGTTCCAAGAAGGACGTCCCGTAGATTGTGATGGAGTGCATACGGCTTGTGCGGTTGTAATCATACGCTACCGGAACGCCAATTCGCAAGAGGAGGAAAGCAACGTCTTGTAGAAGCAGCTCGTTCTTGGAAGTCGCACTGATCGAGCATCCTCGGTTCCGGATGCGGAGGTATCCGTCGCCAACGAAGTATCCCTTCAGAAACTCGCACACGAACTGTTCGGGCTCACTGAGAACGACTTGGGGGACTCGCTTGGTGTATGCTGTACCCATGCCACCCAGCAAAGCAAGAATTTTCTTCAGGCTACGCGAATGGAACCTAATTTCTGCTTCGTCTTGGAAGTACTTGCAGTCAAAGAGGGGCTGAATCGTTCTCAGACAATCCGCTTTTACGCGTTCAGATTCATTGCTTATTACAACGGTGTTCCCTTGAGTGCTACCCTCTGAAGCAAAATAGCCCAAGAACCGGGCGAAATCAGACGTTATTTCAAAGCGCTGTGGGAGCGCGGCTTTGAGTCTCGGGGAGTCCACAATGCCGAGTTCTTTGAAGATCGATCGCATTCGCGAGTGCTTCACATGATGCTTCTTAGCAATGGTGGTCCTGTATGTCCCGCGTTCATAGTGTTCACGAACCCAGCGCATTATCTCCTGTTCTTTCTGTGGGAATTTTCGTCTGACTGTCTCCCGGTGGTGTTCAAGTGTCTGGCGCAACTCGGCTCGATCATTGATGAACACTCGGAATTCTCTCTCATCAAGCCTAACGTAGGATCGGCCGAACTCAAACTTGGGCAGAGTAGCTCCGGCTACGAGATAGTCGCCTCTTCTCAGTTCACGCGCTTTTGCCGGCGTGATCTGACCGTTCTCTACCTTGAATAGGCTGTGAGATCCGGTCACGCGTGCTCTTCTGCCGGTTGATGTCGTTATCTCGAAGAGATCTTCGGAAATTGGGTGCCGAAGGAAACTCGTAATCGGGACCGCTTTGACTTCGAGAGTCGTGGGATCGAACGCGAAGGTCTTCCAGCCATCGAGGTTCGGGAGGCGTTCAACGAAGCCTTTTGTCGGTCTATGGTCTAGCATTAGGTCATCAATCAGTTCGCCAATTCTGGCTATTCGAATGTGACCGCTCGGGTCGATGACTGTGATGGGCGTAGACCAATCGGTTGAGTAGACGATGTTGTGGTAGCCTTCACCAATGTGGAGGTGGATGATCGAGGATCCAAGTATGTGGCCCGCGTTGTGGAGGGTCAGTTTGATATCGGGCGCCACGTCGGTGACCACGCCGTACTTGAGCGGGATCGTATGCATTACGGTCTCGCGAACGTCCTTCTGGTCGTACGGCGCATACACGCCCTCTCGGTTATACACGTCCAAGAAGTCCAACTGCAGCAGTGTCATCAGAATCCCGGTAGGCTCCGAGCAGTAGACTGGGCCGTCGTAGCCATACTTGTACAGGAACGGAACAAACCCGCAGTGATCGAGATGCGCGTGTGATACTATCACAGCGTCAAGCTTGTCGATTTCGAATTCGTCTACATTAATCTTCGGAAACGCATGTGCGGGATCATTTGCCCCGGGGTTTATTCCCAAGTCCAAGAGGACGTTGCTTTCACTGGTCTGGACAAGCAGAGCGGACCGACCAACTTCGTGAAATGCTCCGAGCGGTGTGACAAACACGCCGTCGCCAGTTCCTATCATGGGCCTGAAGATGCGTTCTCCTACATCTCGTAGTATGCGGTTCCTTGCCTCGCTCTCAGAGTGAAGAATGTGCCTAGTGCTTGTAACGATCTTCGAGGGCATCGGCGGCGCCCGTAGCACTCTCGGCCGCCAGCTCGTGGTCTTGATGACTTCTTGCAGCGTCGAGCCGTCTTTCCCGATCGCCAGTCCCGGTTTCTTTGCTTCGATAGTCACTTCTCCGAGTGACGGGTCAAAGTTAATGTTCGTGATCTCTGCTTCCTGCGGAATGGCGGATTTAATCAGCTTCTCCGCTTCGGCCTCGGTTGCTCTGATGGATGGGTCAGAGCGTATCACCACGCGTTTGTGAAGCAAGTTGACTATGTCCGTCACTACGTAGCTTTGTTCGAGAAGAAGGACGACGTTCTTGACGTAGATTGCAAGTCGAGGGCCTTCAAACTCGATCCTAGTGATCTCAGCCTCTTTCGGCATGTTGGATAAGATGGTCTCACGTATCCTTGCGTGGGAATTATCGATGGCTCTAGCCATTGCAGACACCTTGAATGACAGGAATGATCTCTTGTCTTGCCTAGCTTAGGCCGGAAAGGATTCTCTTCTTCTCGTCCTCACTCAGTTCCTCGTATCCTCTACCCGTAACGAGGGCCACGTCAAAGCTGTCTCCGCTCGCTGAATCTCTCTTCATAGCAGAGTTCACAGCCTTCACAACAATCGGAACTGCTTCCTTAACGGTCATTCCGTCCTTGAACTCGTTTTCGAGGACGCCGTACGCAACCGGGGAACCCGAGCCGGTTGAGACGCATTTCTCTTCGGTCACGCTACCTAGCGGATCGAGGGCGAATATGTGAGGTCCGGAATTGTCAACTCCTCCGAGCAAGGCCTGAAGGATAAGCGGGAAGTACCTGTAGGCGAAAAGGAGATTTGATGTCAGGCTGGCAGCCGACTTAACCGGCATGTTGACGCCTTTCTCGTACTTGTACAGCTTTGAGTTTGCCTTTACGATCTCGACGACGTTTTGAGCGTCTGCAACTCCGCCGGCAATGGTCATCGCGAGGTGGTCGTCGAGCTGGTAGACTTTCTTGGCGCGTTTGTGCGCGATAAAGTAACCCATCGTCGCCCGAGTGTCCGTGCCGAGGACGATTCCGTCGCGACAAACAAGGCCGATGGTGGTCGTCCCCTTCAGGACGTACTTCGATATCTTATCCACAGGCTGATTGTACATTTCGTTCACTTGCTCTCTCGGAGCACTTCCGGGAGGACTTGAGAAGCGCGCCTGCAAAGAACGCGCGGACCTATGAGACACTGGAATGCTTAAAAATCTTTCCGGAGCAACTCTGAGAGAGATCTAAGTCTTTTTCTTCTCGGCGTCTTCGGCGCTCTTTGCTTCTTCAGTCTTCGGAGGAGTAGGTTTCTTGAAGGTCTCAACGAAAGAAATCTTGGAGAGATCCGGGAAGAACTTCTCAATGTCGGCTGACATGGCTTTCTTCGCGAGCTGGAGGTCTTCAAGGAAGAAGGCTTCTTCGGGCACTTCGATCGCAAGTTCCTTGGAGGTCAATTGAAGCCCGAACTTCATCACATCAACTGCTGGCAGACGCTTGTGTACTAGGTTTCGGATCTTGTCTTCGGGCGTCTCAACCACGCTTTGTACCGACACTTCGTAGACAAGAGTTCGCCCCGCCAGCGGGTGATTGTAGTCCATTTGTACTCTGCCGGCGCCGACTGTTCGAATCTGTCCGACTTTTCCATCTAGGGTGACTTGCATGCCGGGTACTGGAGTGATTCCTTCGTTTCTGAATCTCCTCAATGGGACGAGTCTGACTTTGGATGCGTCTCTTGCGCCGTATCCTTTGTCGGGGGGAACTTCGATCGTCGAGGATTGGCCAGCATCAAGCCCTATGAGTCTCTCGTCGAGGCCCTTGGGAACCCATGCTTCTCCCACGACGAGGAAGAACGGCTCGTATCTGTGTACGTCGACCTCTTCAGTTCCTTCTCCGTGTTCGTGGTGTATCCCTTTTTCTTTCGCAACGGATTCTATCGTCGTGTCGACCACGTCGCCGCTCTCTTTCACTTTCAACGTGTAGTTGATTAGCACGAAATCGCCGTTCTTGATCGGCACTCCGTCTACCCCGATGCCTCCAACATTCGACGGGTCTGATTTAACTCTTTGACAGAACACAGCGGTTAGATCAACGTCGTCGATCTATGCTCTCCGCTCTTGGAGCTGACAAGCCCGCAAGGCTCTTTGGCGGGTCAGCGTTGCTTGAGTGTTGCACGCGTTTGCGGCTGTGCTGGCCGTCAACTAAGTTTCGCGAAAACGTCACGCGCTGCTCTTGAGCCAACGCCGTACTCAAACTGGCGGCCCAGATCTACGAGCGTGGACTCGATTGCTCCAATGGTTGTGAGTATCTCGAATTGGGAGACCGTCCCCATCACTCCAATCCTAAATATGGCGCCCTTCGTCTTGCCCATGCCGCCAGCGACGACGACATGGTATCTGTCTTTGAGCAGTTCCCTAAACTTCTTGTCGTCGATCTCTGGAAGGTAGTTCGCGGCCACCACCGTTTGCGACCTGAATTCTTTTTGTGGGAAGATCTTGAAGCCCAGCGCCTCTAGACCCTCGTAGAGCGATCTTGCGCAAAGATTGTGGCGGTCATAGCGGGACTGCAATCCCTCCTCCTTGATCATCAAGAGGGCTTCGTCGAGTGCGTAGAATAGTGTCACTGCAGGGGTGTAGGGTGTCTCGTAGTTCTTCAGAAACTCTCTGTACTCAAGCAGGTCAAAATAGTACGACCTTCGAGCGGTCTCTGCGATCCTCCAGGCTCGTTCACCGACTGATAAGATCACTAGCCCTGGCGGAGTCATCAGGCATTTCTGGCTTCCAGCGACGCAAATGTCAACGCCCCATTCGTCAACTGGCAACGCGTCTCCGCCCAGAATCGAAATCGCGTCCACAACGAACAACGCGCCATGGTCGTGACAGATCCCCCCGATCTCCTTGAGGTTCCTAGTAGTCGCGCCCGTGGAGGTCTCGTTGTAGACAACGGCGAAGGCCTTGATGTCTTTCTCTCTCCTGAACAGCTGTTCGACCTGTAGCGGAGTTATCGCTTTGCCCCATTCGATGGGAATTTCAATGCCCTTTCCGCCGAACGCGCTGACGGCGTTTCTCAGTCTCTCACTGAATACTCCGTTGACAGGAACAGCAACCTTGTCCCCGTTCGAGAGAATGTTTCTGATCGCACACTCTATTCCCCCAGTTCCTGAGGCCGTTAAGACGAATACGTCTCCCTTCGTCTCGAAGACGAACTTCAGATTATCGAGTATTCTGCCGTAGAGCTCACGGAACTCTGGGCCCCTGTGGTTGATCACAGGCTTGGCCATGGCCCGCATAACCCTAGACGGAACGTTAGTCGGCCCAGGTAGCATCAGAAGCTGTGAATTCTCCAATTCCCCGCTTCCCAACCCGTTACAGCATACCGAAGAAGTGAGATCCTTAAACTCTTTCCGCGGCTGACCAAGTCGGATCAAAGCGTCTAGCTGAAGATCCGCAGACGCAATAGTCGTCCTCTGACCCAAGAGGCGGCAGGGCGCTCTAACTGAGGTACATCTTTTGCAGATCAGGACAGGCGTGGCGTGTGTCCGATTGGGGCATTGAAAACGTTTTCTAGCTTGAAGATCCCACCTGCAGACACATGCCCATTGTCACGTTGCTTTCGGATTTTGGAAGTCGAGGTCAGTATGTCTCTGAGATGAAGGGAACAATACTCACTCTTTGCCCATCGGCAACTGTGGTGGACATTAGTCACGAGATAGAGAAGTTCAACATTCGAATGGGCGCGTTTGTGCTCGCCGCTGCCTCAGGATACTTTCCGGCCGGGACAGTTCATGTCGCAGTTGTGGATCCGGGGGTCGGCGGAAAGCGGCGAAATCTCCTGATAGAAGGCCGACGGGCTATATACATAGGTCCAGACAATGGCTTACTCATTCCCGCAGCCTCAAGAGGCGGAATCAAGAAAGCCTACTCGATTCAGAACGACCGCTTCATGAGGAGGCCTGTTTCATCAACCTTCCACGGAAGAGACGTATTCGCATACGCGGCTGGTATGATAGCGTGCGGCGCCAAACCTTTCGAGGTCGGACCAAGCGTCTCTGACATGGTTTCAGTCAAGTTTGCTGAGGCGATGGCCTCTCATGACAGGATCAGGTGCGAGGTTCTAGTGACAGACTCGTTTGGTAACCTTGTGACGACGGCCGGAGAGAAGGATCTAGAAGTCGCAGGCGTCGAGATTGGGAAGGTGATTGCCATGCGAGCGAAGGGGCGGGTCTACAATCTGAGCGTCGTGAGAAGCTACTCGGATGCGGCTGAAGGAAGGGCAGTTTTACTGGTCGGAAGTCACGGTTTTCTAGAGATCGCGATCAACAAGGGGAATGCCGCACAGAGGTTTCACATGCGACCTGGCGACAAGCTCGTTCTCATGAGCGGCCAGGGTTATCGCTCATAGCAAGTTCCCTGATCCTTTCGATTCCCCTGAAGGTTACAAGTAGCTCTGCGACACTGTTGGGAACCAAGGATTCCCAGTTTTTCCTATTGAGGATCCTTTCACGAATCTCGGTCGCTGAGTAGGTAGCTCGCTCGATAAACGGAATTCGCTCGACTCTGTACCCCCGCTCTTTGAAGAGGCGTGATGTGAGCGGCTCGTTTGTGAAAACGATGTCAAACCTGGGTACCTGAGAGACGATGAAAGGCACCCATGTCGCGTGAATATGCACGTCTCGGACGGGAATGACGACGTACCTAGCCGGGTCTATGTTTGCCTCCTTCAACGCAGCCAGTATCATCTCAACCCGCTCTCCCGCAGTGAATGGATTCTTGTCGGAGTGGCTGTACTCGGCGCTTCCGACGACTATGATGAGTTCTTCCACCTGCTCAAGTGCGGTCTTGATTGCGCCCAAGTGTCCGAGATGGAATGGTTGGAACCTTCCCACAAACAGGCCGCGTTTGAGTCTGTTTGTCAGTTTGCTTCGCCTCAGGAGGGGTTCCACACGCAGGTCTGCAAGACCTTGTCTCCGTCGAATTGCACGCCCTCGCGGACGAGCAGTTCTCGCTTGATTTTGGCTCCATCGCTTCTCTTCTCTCCTGCTGCTCCGTAGTTGCCGACCCGGAGTGTCGACTGAACCACCCGGTGACATGGAACTATCAGGGGCAGAGAGTTTCTTGCCATCGCGTTGCCGACGGCCCTCGAAAGCTTTCTCGATCCGCCGAGTCTTCCGTACGTGGTCACCTTTCCCTTTGGGATCTTCATCGTCGTCTCATAGATGCGCCTAAGGAACCTTGACGGCGTCAAAAGGACAAGACTGGGGAGTTGGTCACAGCCTGTGCCTTCATGAATCTCGTGAAGAATGTCTATGACCTGAGAGTTTGTTGACGAGTGCGCAATATCTCGTGCCAGATTCTTGGGGAGTGATTCGATCACAGATTTCTCCGCTGCTTCCTTATTCTTGGAGAAGCTGCACGCTACCAGTCGTCCTCTCTCATCGGTCACGGTGGCATACCAGATATCGTCCCGCTTGGCCGCGCCCAGAATCAAGGTTCGGAACTCCCGAACTGGCCGGTGATGCTCGTAAGGGTAAATAAACTAGAGGCATCCAGCTTCGCGCATGGAGCGAAGTCATCCAGCTCTAAGGGAGGAGATAGGATGATCGAGATAGACGGCAGCTTCGGGGAGGGAGGAGGTCAAGTTCTCAGAACCACGACGGCGCTCTCTGCCCTACTTGGAAAGGAGATACATGTCAAGAACATTCGAGCTAAGCGACCAAATCCGGGTCTACGCGCACAGCACATGACTGCGATCAAGGCGGTTGCGGCGCTTTCTGACGCTGAGACAAGGGGCCTCGAGCTAGGGTCAACTGACCTGTTCTTCATCCCGAGGAGGAAAATGTCTGGATCGTTCAAGTTCGATGTTGGCACTGCTGGAAGCATTTCACTAGTGCTTCAGGGATTGATGCCCGCGGCGGCTTTCTCGTCGGGCGGCGCAGAGTTTGAGATAACCGGCGGGACAGATGTGCGTTGGAGCCCACCGATTGACTATGTTCGTTTCGTCGTCCTCCCCATCCTGTCGAGGCTTGGTTATGATGCCGAGTTGAAACTGCTCAGGCGAGGGCACTACCCCAAAGGTGGGGGAAGGGTATCGATGAAGGTTCAGCCCTGTAAGGGGCTGAGGCCTCTGCTCTTGACTGAACGATCAGAGATCAAAGAGGTACACGGAATCAGCCACTCAGTCAAGCTTCCAAGTCACGTCGCCCAAAGGCAGGCAAGCGCCGCGGAGGAGATTCTGAAGAAGACGGGTCACCTGAATGTCTTCGTGAAGCTGGAGACGTACCCTCCCGCAAGTGACCCTCACATTGCGCCCGGAAGCGGCATAGTCCTGTACACAGGTGAAGAGTGTGGCACAGTCCTGGGGGCCGACAGCGTTGGGGAACGAGGAAAGCCTGCGGAGGAGGTAGGCCGTCAGGCAGCGAAACAACTCGTCGAAGAGATCAAAAGCGGTGCCCCGGTCGACAGGCATATGTCCGACATTCTGATTCCATACCTGGCCGTCGCGGAGGGGAGGTCGGAATTTCGAACCTCTCAGGTCACTATGCACACGATCACAAATGCGAAAATCGCCGAGCTGGTGTCAGGCGGTGAGATCGGAATAGACGGTGAACTTGGAAATCCGGGGATCGTCACAGTGAAAGGAATCGGTCTGAGACCCTAGTCGCTCTTACGCACCCTCTTCGTCCAGATCAACTTGCCAGTCTGAACGTTGAGAATCCGTCTGACACGGTGGAAAGGAATCAGCGTCTCATCCGACTCCGCGGTAGCGTACATGAACCATGACGGTCCTATCTTTGTAATGAGCGAGGCGTTAATCTTGCGAGTATTTCCGGGAACTCCTCGGTGAATAAAGTAGACAACATAGTTCTCAGCGCGTTCTCTCCTGTCCCACGTCATCTTGTTTAGAATGCTTCTCAACGGGTGCATGCTTGATCGGCCAAGAGCGTTAAGAAGAAGTCAACATCAACCTTAATAGAGTGGCCATTTGATGCGGAGTCTGCTACTGGTTTCTGGTGACCTGAATGAGTGAACCCTTCATGCCCGGCGCTACCACGATCGGGGTAGTCTGCAAAGATGGAGTAGTGCTGGCTTCCGAGAGACGGGTTTCCTACGGGTACTTTGTGATGAGTAAGAGCGGAAAGAAGGTCTTCCAGATAACTGACAGCATCGGGGCCGCGTGTGCTGGGCTCGTGGCTGACATGCAGGTCTTGACAAAGGAGGTTGCTGTGCAGCTTCGTTTGTACTCTTTCGAGCGGGATAGGCTTGCATCAGTGAGGTCTGCAGCGAAGGTTATGGCTGCTCTCCTTTTCGAGAGGCGGTTGTATCCGTATCTGGCTCAAACCATAGTTGGCGGGATTGACGACGAAGGTCCGGGGCTCTATGTGCTCGACCCGTTGGGTTCGGTCATTGATGACAAGTTCGCATCCGTGGGGTCAGGATCCGAAATCGCCGTAGGTGTACTGGAAGCGGAGTACAAAGAGGGCATGACCGTTGAGCAAGGGAAAGAGCTTGTCAAGAAGGCTGCCAAGGCTGCGCTTGCTCGCGACATAGGAAGCGGGAATGGCCTTGACATCATGACGATCACCAAGAGCGGGGTCAAGGAAGAGGGCGAGCCGCTCACCTAGCGGTTCGGCTCTTGATCGGTTGCCGCACGATTCTCGCCGCTAGGCGAACCCATTTATCCGTTGGAAGAAAGTAAGCAACGATCCTCGTTGCTTTCCAAGACCGAACTAACTGGACTCCAGCGGCAGCTCACTGAATACGACAGAACAAGGGAGAAGCTCCTCGAGCTCACAAGAAGGACGGGTCGGCTCGCCAGCTGGGCGATCATCCAGATCCACAGACAACAGATCTCCAAGGCTAAGATCACGCTAAGCGACGCCGAACAAAGCATCTCACAGATACGGAATCTCCTAGACGAACGTTCCGAGTTCAAACAAACTGGATACGTAATGGTCGCCTTCCAAGAGTTCGCAGAGGCCAAGATTCTGTTCAGCTTCGCGAGTCGACGAAAGCTGCTTTCACAGCGTGACGCGGGTGCCGATTGGATGCCGTACCTACTGGGCATCCTGGATTTCCTCGGCGAGCTTCGTAGAATGACAATGGATCAACTGAAAGGCGGCAAGTTGAAGGAAGCGCAAGGAACCTTCGAATCCATGGAAGCCCTCTTCGAAGACTTGCTTTCCCTCGACCGTACTTCGATCATTCCGACGTTCCGAAGAAAGATGGATGTAGCGAAGAAGTTGGTCGAGGCCACACGCGCGGACGTGATCGCTGACATTCGAAGGGCTTCTCTAGAGAAGGCGATAAAGAATCTTGAGAAGCGAATACGCTGAACTAATTTGACGTCGAAGAGAATCACAATACCTCGACATCTAGCTGCTCAAGATGCTATTCTGCTGCAGAAGAAACTGGCCTCGCTAGTCTCTCAACAGAGCGCTCTTCCAGACGGGATCAGGTACGTTGCGGGAGCGGACGGCGCATACAATGACGAGAAAGCTGTAGCCGCAGCGTCGGTCATTGAGTACGACTCACTGGAACCTGTGGAGATCAAGACTGCCCGGGCTCAGGTGACTTTTCCATACATTCCTGGGTTACTGGCCTTTAGAGAGGCGCCGGTGGTAGTTCGTGCGCTTCGAAAACTGAGATGCAAACCTGACGTGTGCATAGTAGATGGTCACGGGCTTGCGCATCCAAGAAGGTTCGGTCTGGCATGCTATGTGGGGGTGATCATGAATCTGCCCACAATTGGTGTGGCGAAGAGCAGGCTTTTCGGAACGGAGGTCGGGGAAACGCTTGTCGACACAGACGGGAATGTGATTGCAGCGATTCTCCGACACAAAAAGAAAAGTCTCTATGTCAGTGTCGGTCACAAGATATCTCTCGAAGATGCAACGAGGACAGTGAAGCATTGTCTGAGCGAGCGCGGCCTTGAGCCTGTCCTATTAGCGCATCAGGAGGCGAAGAAACTGACATGGTCGCCGAAGATCTGAGCCCCGTGCTCCTTTTGACGCTTTGGAAGCTCGCGGAGCTCGGAGCCTACCCCGGCGAGCTGCTGATCACTACCGCGAAGCTGGCAAGTAGCTTAAACGTCTCACAGCAGACAGCCTCCAGACACCTGATAGAGCTTCAGACTTTCGGGCTGATCAGAAGAACCAGAGTCGCTCGCGGAGAATCGATCAGAGTGACGATGAAAGGATCGGAAGAGCTGAATAGAATGTATCTCCGCCTCAAGACGATATTCGAGGTCAAGCCGAAGGAGTTGGTGCTTGAGGGAGCGTTGTTCTCGGGAATAGGAGAAGGCGCCTGGTATGTGAGCCAGACCGGGTATCGCAAACAGTTCAATGAAAAACTCGGGTTCGACCCTTTCCCCGGCACGCTGAACCTCAGGCTCAAACCTGAATACCAGGACGAGAGGAAACTACTCGAAACCCTTCCGCACATTCAAATCGATGGCTTCCGCGACGGCGAAAGAACCTTCGGCCCGGTCACATGCTTCCGAGCGAAGGTCAATGATACGGAGGACGGAGCGCTTATCTCCGCTGTCAGGACACACTATGCGGCCGACGTGATTGAGTTGATCGCGCCGAGCAACCTGAGATTGAAGCTTGGGCTGAAGGACGGCGACATTGTGAGAGCCCGCATCATACCTTCGGCTCCTCTAGAAACGTCTGCCTGATGGCTGAGGAGCTTAGGTACTTCTCCCTGTCAAACTTGGAAAGTCGGACTATCTCGATCTTGAGATTCTTCCTCTTTACGATCTCGGTAATCGTCCGAGCAAGGGAGTCTTGATCATACCCGAGCGCTATGACATCAGGCTTGACATCGTCGATCACCTGCTCGTAGCCCATGCCGACGTCTTCGTAGCCAATGATAGCCGCGTCTACAGGTTTGAGCGAATTCACGAGTGCGCGTCTATCTTCCTCCGGGAACACGGGTCTACGGCCTTTCAGCGTCTCAACTGTGACGTCCGTCGCCACAACAACGACAAGAACGTCGCCATAGGTCTTGGCCTCTGCAAGTACAGCGAGATGGCCGAGGTGAAGTATGTCATACACCCCTCCAGCGAGGACCACCTTTATCTTCGATCTTCCCGGCGCCAGCAGAGAGTACTGGTCGCCGTTCCTCCGCTCCACCATCCGTGACGTCGTGAGCTGTCTCAAGACCTCTTCAGACTTGTCTGCGTCCAGTCCCGTCTTCTCCATCAGTTCCGCTCTAGTGAAGAACTGCCTTCGAAGTTGCAGAAGGTAGATGGATTTCAGGAGGGTCTTCTCATTCGCCTCGCTCACGTCCATCTCAGTACCGCCTCCTAGTCATTGTCATGGCCTCATCGCTGAGATATCATTTGCCAACCTCAGACTCCAAGTGAAGGAACTAGCGGCTTGTCTCAACGGGTTGTACCACTCGAACCGCCCAAGCCTAGGATGGTCAACGAGTCAAGCAGCCCCTCGGCGTATGCAACTGATGCCAACGCAGTTGTTGGCTTCCCCGTCTTGAGGAAGTACCCACTGTCTGCAACGTATCGCTTGGCATGGTCGACTATTCGAAGTGCATCGCGATCGTTGATATTCTCTGCTGTGTTGATGGCTTTCTCCACAGCGACTAGGTAGGCCAGTGCCCGTTCTCCGGGGTCTTCGCTCATCCTCGAACCTCCAGGACCGCACGCGGTGCACCGGCTAGTAGCTGGAGTGCTTCGGCTTCCATAAAATGCAACTTGCTAGGAAGAATGATCGACCATGGAGGTTCACCAAAATTACTTTTCAGAAGATTTCCCGCCTTGTCCGCTCTGACGATACAATCTGGAGCTTCCACGCGCGCAAGCGCAACAACAAGAGTGTCATCTGTAATGATGCCGTCTCTTTTGGTGTCTTCCAGCCTAAAGAGAACTCGAATCGCTTCAGGAATTGTGAACTGTCCGTCGTCGATGTCTAAGAGAGCGAGCGTGTGTAGGCCGATTCTCCGGTTGTCTTTGATGAATTCATAGACCGATTCCGGAGCGGGATTGGTTCGGGGCGAGGGGATCGTGACCGTCCTGCCAAACTTGTAGAGTTCCAGTCCGGTAACTCCCGCCGCAGCTGTGATTATGGAAGTCGAATGGATCAGGACTGTTGGAATTCCGAGTTTCTTTGCCGAGAGGAGAAGTCCGAGGTGCGTGGTTGCTGACATTGGGTCCCCTGGAGTGAGGAGAGCCACGCGCGCCTCCTTGGCTTTGGAGAGTATCGTGCGCTCTGCGCCCTCTTCCAGGTCTTTCCTAGTAAGAATCTTGATTTCTTTTCGTAACAGGCGTTCTAGTCGAGCCACGGAAAGTCCTGGCATGATGCTCGTGTGGAGTTCTGCATAGAGGGCATCGCAATCTCTAGCGGCGTTGAGGCCGCGCAACGTTAGGCCGTTTTCGTCGTGTAACCCCATGCCGATTAGTAACAGTTCTCCCATGTTGTTCTCACGGGAGAGCTACGCGTGGGGTGGTAATATTCATGACCGCAGATAGCAGGCCGACTGGTTAGACCGCAATTCTGCCGTTCTCGACAAGTGTCCTTCCGTCGAGCTCCACTGTCGCTTGACTTAGTGTCCCTTGGAATCCGTAGTCGCTGTCATTCTTTCCTCCAATGTCTAGGCTAGACCCTATACCGATGGTGACGGCGCCCTTGGCCAAGTTGTCCATCATGAGCCCGGTTCTTATCCGCGGGTTCAGCCCAATCGTGAGGCTGGCGATCTTGTCCTTGTCTCCATGAGCCCTGTCGAATATCGGTTTGACGGCGTCTAGGTTCTTCTCCGCATTGAAGGCTGTGACACGCCCGTTCTCGAATATCCATTGCAGTCCATGAATCAGCTTGCCAACTTGTGGCACGGGGAGGTCGAAGGTCACTTTGCCTGTTGCGCTGTCCTCAACGACGGATACGGTTACGGATCCTGTCGGAAGCGTTGTGAAGAGTAGCCCTCGTTTGAGGTCATCGTCATCTATGATCCCGTCGTTGATCTGAGTCTGTCGTCCGAGTATGGAGAACTTCAGGTCGGTGCCTATCCTAGATCGAATCCTTACTTCTCTCGCCCGTTCAAGGTTCGACGCCACACGCCTGCCCAAGATGCTCATGTCGTCATACCGAACAGCAGTGGCCGAGTCGATCATCCGCTTCCACCTCTGAAAGTTGAAGCCGTACGTTCGAGCTCTCTCGGGCGTCACCATGCCCTGCGCCAAGTATGCGCCTCGTATCTTCTTCTCACGACTCTTGTCCATGTGAGCTTTCTCTCCTTCGAAGAGGGCTGCGAACTTTTCAGGCGGAACTTTCCGCATGCGAATCGGGTTCGCCGGTCCTCCGATGAAGATATTCACTGTCGTGTACTCGGCCATGCCCAGGCAATGTTTCGAGGTCGTCCTCAGGTTCTCTTCCGATAGCGTCTCAAGCTGTGAGTAGTATGATCGGTCTGTGTCAAGTATGGCTAGGGCGTCAGCGCCGATCTTGTAACACTCCTCGAGTATTGCGTCTGACAACTCGATCGTGTGCCGCCAAGTGTTCACCGTGACAACATCGTCTGGCCGAATTCTCAGGCAATCACTAACAATGGCGTGTGCGACTCGAACCGACATTGACCATCTAGGGTATGTATAGGGGCAAAGTGCCTGATAAGACTTGAACAATCCGGACCCCTACGCCGCAAATCTCCAAGAAATCAAGCAGTTCAAACGAAACGTGGCAAGCCAACTCCAGAGCAGATGACTCCCTGTCACAGCCCCTTACCGCAGGCCCAACTGCAAGGATTAGCTGCCGTGTCTCTTGAGTCGCGTTGAATTGCTCGCATGCCAAATTGTCGGAGTTTGATGCGGTAGAGCCTTGAGGGACGGTTCACATAGACGCCTCAAGTGTCTGCATGTCAAGGGCCGACCCTCGAGATCATGCCGCCAAGGCTAGCTTTGACGCGGTGGCGCGTTTCTACGATTCTTTCTACTTCATTGTAGAGGGGTTCACTTCAAGACACCGTAGAGAACTCTTGCGTAGAGCGAAAGGTAAGATTCTAGAAATCGGCGTGGGAACCGGAAGCAGTTTCAATGCCTATCCTCCTCGTCAGCAAATAGTGGGTGTTGACACAAGCCAAGAGATGCTGCGTCGTGCTGAGCAGAAGCGCAACAACTATGATGGCCAGATAGAATTGCGCAAGGAAGACGTTCAGAATCTCTCCTTCAAAGACGAGGCTTTTGACACGGTATTCAGTTCGTGGGTCTTCTGCTCGGTCACAGACCCGGCGAAGGGGTTGAGTGAGGTACGCAGAGTTCTCAAGAAGGGGGGTCAATTGCTCATGCTGGAGCACGTGAGGAGCAGCAACAAGATGCTTGGCCGTGTGATGGAAAAACTGAACCCGCTCGTGTCTAGGCTGGGAGTCGGCAACATAGACAGGGATACTGTTCAATATCTTCGACGGGCCGGCTTCAAGATCGAAGAAGAGAGGAACATCACGTACGATGTGGTAAAAGCAATCGTGGCGTCAAAGTAACTTTCCAAACACCAAGCAACAGACTTAGACACTGCATGAATGGACCGTTCTGATGCAGCGGAGGCGACACTCTACGTCTGCGAGTCTCTTGCCGAGTTTCGTCGTGACTTTTCGGGAAGGACTGGAAGCGGCGTTGGTTGTCGCAATCGTGGCGTCGTATCTGAATCGAACTGGAAGGCAGAACCTCAATGACTACTTGTATTCAGGTGCAGTTGCAGGAGTAGGAGCAAGTGTTCTGCTTGGGGTGATCATATCCGCGGTCTATGGTGGGCTTGCAGGCGGGTTCGCCGAGATCTTTGACGGCGTTGCTTCTCTAACCGCCACTGTCGTGTTGACGTACATGATCCTTTGGATGACGCGGCACGCCCAGACCCTCAGAGCAGATTTGGAACACAAGTTAGAGACGGCCATAACTGCTGGGCAAGTGCTGGGAATAGTCGCCGTATCGTTCGTAGCGGTCTTCAGAGAGGGTCTTGAAACCGTTCTCTTCATGACAACTCTCGCAATCGCCGATTCGTCTGGAACGGTGACGGGAGCCATAATCGCGTCTGCGGCAGCGGTTGTTTTGGGTTTGCTCCTGATGAAAGGGATCTACAGGTTGGATCTCAACAAGTTCTTCCAAGTCACGAGCGTGATTCTCATAGTTTTTGCAGCTGGGCTGACTGGACACGGCGTCCACGAACTCATCGAGGCTGGAGAAAGCTCTGGCATCGGACTGGGAGTCCTAGGACGGCATGCGTTCGACATCAATCCTCCGATAAATCCAGACGGAACCTATCCCTTGCTGCATGAAGAAGGCGCGGTGGGATCTGTGTTAACATCGCTGGTTGGCTATGCTGGGAGCCCTGAATGGTTACGGGTCATCGCATACTTGGGATACTGGCTGACGCTTGGAACATATGTCTTCCTGACACACCAAAGGACGAAGCGTTCCTAGCCGGCTTGCATTTTGCTATCGGAAGCTTTGAGCTACATACGGTGAGAAAGATCTGGGAAACCTTGCTAAGTGCTTCCCGACAATCTTCTTTTTCACGAAAACTTAAGTAGAGTTTGCGGTTATCTGCGAAACCTCAGGGTCCGTAGCTCAGTCAGGCAAGTTGGTGTGCCCTGGAAAGGTAGAGCAGCGGTCTCGCAGGAGCAAGGCTGAAGCTCTTAACCGCTGAGGGATACCCGAAGGTCGAGGGTTCAATTCCCTCCGGACCCGCCACACACTCCGTTACTTGTAGACGTGTCTTCTCAGACTGATGTCGTAGAGAATGACGGCTTTCCTTGCTTCATCGATCTTGTAGATAAGTCGATATTTTCCAACTCTGTCTTTCCAAAAGCCCGCAAGCTCTCCCGCCAGTCTGCGACCGAGGTAAGGATTCTCACTCACCTCCTCTACGCGGCGTCTCACTCGGATCTTGATGTTGTCCGGAAGTCGACGAAATTGCTTCAGGAAGACCCGGAGAAAGACTACAGTATAGCTCAAGCCGAAAGGACCTTTCGAATAGCTCGACGGTCTCTTGCGACTATGTACTGCCGCTTGCGGTATTGGTTCTTGCCGAGCTTAATCCTGCGCATTGTCTTCTTGTCCAGTAGCACTTCTAAGGTCTCAAGAATCTCAGCAAACCTGAGGCTGGCGCGATAAATCTCCTCGATGACGGGTCGAGGCACTCTTACAGCTTCCGTCCGAGTCGTCAAGGTTACTCTGGACTGAGTACTTGTCGCACGGTATATGTACTTCCGTCTGCTGCTCGTCGGGAGGCCCACCTGTGATGTTGTCAAAGTTGAAATGACCTAGACTACTCAGTCTGATTGGCCTGTCTGGACCCACCACCTTGAGAGACACGAAACATGGGCTATGCTTCAACGCTGGGGGGCGATGCGTTCTTCCCCGAGGAAGTCGAAGCAAAGCTACTAGGTCGATGGATTGAACCTACGGTCCTTGACTGGTCTGAGCTAGCCTATCCCCATATCTCTGCTCTTGCTCCACGGGAAGATGACCCATGCGATAACGGCGGTTCGCTTGCCCCGGACCCGCCAGCTTCCGTGGAGGACCGTACCTCATGTCTTCCTTGAGGTCCCAGAGATGAAGGTAGGATCCGCGTAGAAAACGGGAAGCTGGCTCCTTGCAGCGGCCCTTTCTGGCTTTCGTTTGGTGTTTCGGCGCAGGTTCAGGCTGGCTCGTCAGAATTTTTCAGGAGAATCTGCTGGCCCCATCACGGTTGTCTTGTGTGCCTGTCCTCGATTCTATTTGAGGGAGCTTTCTGGGTTGGCTTAACTAGCATTCAAAATTCAATGCGTGCGGTGCATGGAGCCTGATTCCTAAGCTTTCGGGAGATCAGCCACACCGAAGCGCGAAGGCTTCGTCGCGGCCCTTTGTTTCACGAGTTCTTGGAAGAACTTGCTCTCAACGATCCTTTCAACTTCTCTTTGGACGAAGCCTTGATCGATCACTATCTCGAATCTCTGTATCGCAGCCATCCTTGCGTTCACCTACTCGCCGAAATGACCTCACACGATAAGAGGGATTTTCAGAATTGCTCTCAACTTCTCTCCTAATTCACACCCAATCTGGGGGTACTGCTACTGTAGTGACCCTCGGCGAATACCTGTCATGGATCATGATATGCGATACCTGACGGCGATTAGGTGAGAGGATTTGACGCCCCTGAAGAGCAACCATGACTATGCCCGCACAGCGTTCAACAAGATTCTCGCTCACTCAAGAGCGAAATACGGTTCCTGTGCGTTTCAACACAAATCCTGTCTATTATCTGAAAGTGAGGTATAGCAGTACGCCTAGCGCCACACATGTGAACAAGTTAGGCAGCATCGCAAACGGTCCAAGTCCGAACGCACGAAAACCGAAGACCCGCTGAACAAGAGGGTTGGAGGACAGCGCGTAGAAAAGCAGGATCACCGAGAACACCATTAGGCCGAGAGTGAAATCCGATTTCACCTTTCGGTAGATGCCCAGATATGCGGAAAACAGGAAGATGAGTAGTGTGGCATTGATTGTCGAGAGTACGACCGTGACCGCGTAGTACAACTGTATGTCTCCAGGAGGCTGTGGAAAAGGCGGTCTGTGCGCAAACGGTTCTCCAGATGGCTCCAGATAATTCATGCCGGCAAACGCTACGAGCAATGCCACCGCTATCAGCGTGGCAAAGACAATCCAAGCTTTCTTATTCTTCTTCATGCGTCAGTTCACTCTCGGTCGTCGTCTTTAGCTTTTTTCCAGATTTTCCCCACAATCTCCTCGAAGACGGCATAGTTCTCCTCCATCTGTGAGGTCAGGGAATAGGTGGTGCCGTACCTGTCTCCAGTAGAAGTGATTATGCCATTCTTGCGGAGAATCTCGACATGATGTCTTATGGTTCTGTAGTCCTTCTGGAGTCTGTTCGCCAGTTGGTTCGCGTTTTGAGGGGTCTCTTTCAACACGGCAACTATTTCGGCGCGAGTCACCCCTCCCTTCGTGCCTGCGATTAGCCAGCCCAGCAGACGCTTCATTGAGGGCTCGTCAAGAAAGGCCATGTTCGTTCTGGTTCCTTTGAGGGATTACTCTGCTGCTAGGTTCGAGCGAGGTGTCATTCCGGCACATTATATGTCTTCCGAGATTACCGCGACTTGAATCTCCGCTTAGGTGTGTTGAGCGCGTAAGCTAAGAGGAGGCTCCGCGTGGCATGACATTGCTGAAACATGTTCGCACTTGTCGACGGTGGAGGTTTCGACGACCGTGGTCTTGTCCAGCCTCACCGCCGCTGTGACGCCACTCTTTGTTGTTCCGTCACTGACTGGAGGCTACACTGGAATGAGTTGCGATCGGGTCCGCCTCGACTGCCCGTTTGCGCAAGGATTTCTGTCTTAGCGTGGGCGAGGATCTTCCATGAAAGTAGCAGTATTGTTCGCAGCGCTCGGCCGTTTCGAGGTCTTCATACGTGGAGCCGCAGAGCTCACATTCGAAAACAGTCCGCCCCCTCCACCTCGTTTCATTCACCATGTGCGGGCTCGTCTCTTTCTTTATCGTCGTGTCGAGGATGACGCTGCAGAGTATTAGCGGCTTCTTCAGAATTGGACCCAAATCCTTGACCAATTGATCCCTATCGAGGCGATTACTGCAACGTACGTGATCTGAACCCATCATGTCTGCTGCTAAAGCCGCACTGCAGAGCGACAAAGATAAAGCGCAAGCTCCAAGGTGTCAGGTAGCAGATAGCTGAGCCTTGTATCCAGAGACGGGTGCAGAATCTCGCATTCGAATCGCCGGGTCATGATTATCGTGCCGTAGACCATGCACTTGTAGGTGGTCTCATCGAAGTCGCGGAACTTGCATCGGCAAAAGTCACAGGTGCGCCCGTTCGGGTCGGAGACCTGCTCGAAACATGCAACAGGCGTCTGACAACCGATGGGGGTCTCACAATCACCGAGGCCGCAAGCAGCGCTACACAGAGCAGGAATGCTCCTTCTGGAAACTCAGGTGTAGGTACACCTTCAAAGTCAGGGCGGGCTAGGTTGAGGTCTGCTGGTGTCTCCCATCCGCTGGAGACATGGATTTCGGCGGCTTGAGTCTCGTACCCAGCTGATGACGCTGCTAGCATATACGTCCCACTTTGCAGCCACATCTCGTAGGAACCGTCCGCGGAGTTCGTTGCCTCCAGTGTGGGGCCGTAGGCTGTGACGGTCGCCCACGAGATCGGGATCAGATCTTGGTACATGTTGAGTCCTTGAACATATCCAAACACGTGGGCTAGCCTCTCTAGAGAGACCGGTATGCCCACGATGCTCCACGATAGAGATGCGGAGGCTGTCAACGTTTCACTCTGAAGATAGCCAGGCACCCAAACCCTCACCAGATACTCGCCTGGAGGAAGACCGTAGTCTTTCCGCGCGTGACCGTCGGTCGTGTCATAGTAGTTCACCCACCTTAGGCACGGGTTCCCTGCGTAACTCTGGAAACCAATGACTTCAACCGTGGAATTGGATTCGCTTGGTACATGGGTCACGCTTGCGCCTGCCAAGACTCCCGTCGAGTCATAAAGCTCGACTCTTACGGGCACTTGCTCGGGGTCGTAGGGATACGTATCGATCGGCGCTACTCGGCCTGCGGTCTCGAATGTCAAGGTCACCTCTATTCTCGTTGCCTCCACCAAGTCGAGCATGATGCCGTTTACGCTTCCAAGCGACACCGATGCAAAGTAGTCCTTTGTCTGAATGTACCCTGGGGTGTACACCCTCACCAGGTACCTGTCTGCGGGCAGACGCGTGACGTTAATCGTTGTCGCGGCATCAGCTTCTTGACTTGCCGTTCCGACGTGGGCCTCTCCCAAGGAATCTATGACTTCAAGCCTAATCGCTGCGTCGGGATATGCCCATGGCACTTCTTGGGGTGGAGTCTGCCAATCGACAGATCTCAAGACAACTTCTAAGACGCCTCCCTTAACCATTCGGAGACTGAGGGTAGTTGCCGAGCAGCCTTCTCCTACCGTTGCTCGCGGAAAGGTTGTCTGCAAGTACTCTGAGAAACTGGCTTGTATCATGTACGCTCCGCTAGGAAGTCCAGCGATCGCTATCGTCCAGTTCGTGCTTCCTTCAGGCACGGAAGTGGCGTTCGAGCCCCAAAGCGTCCCATCGAGCGAATAGGCTTCGACCTTCAGCTGCCCACTCTTCGTTACCGGGCTGGGCGGACCGCCCTCATAGTCCGTGAAGAAGACAGTCACCTCGAACCAGCTGGTTCTCCATAGGTCAAAGGGAACAGAGATGCTACGCGTATAGTCGTATACGTGGACTGCAACCACATTCATCTGAAAATAGCCACTGGCCCGGGCTTCTAGGTAATAGTCACCGGGCTCCAGCCCAGAAACATATCCGGCATAGTCCTGTGGAACAAGACCGTCGAGTCCCGTTGATCCGTTGAACGAGAACGCGTAGTAGGTTGAGGACGGATCGTAGTTGGTCCTGTTGGCTAGCACGGCTATGGAGTTCAGGTTGGAGTCGAGTATTTCTATGCTTATCGGGCGGGCCTCGCGTCCAGACGAATTGTAGCCCCACGGGACAGGCCCGGAAGCGCACTTAGAGCATATGCTGCCGGTTATCGTGGCGCTCGGATACACGTAGATATCGATACCATCTAGGGATTGTCCCACATGAACGGAGACGGTTTCACTCGTGGTTGTAGGGACGAAACCGGACGCTGAAGCCGTTAGGTTGTATGTTCCTGCAGCTAGGCCGTAGAGGGTATAAGCGCCACCCGCGAAAGCGTTGAAAAATGCTTGTCCCTTCACGATTCTGCCCGTGGCGGTCTTGCCTTCGGCGATGACTTTCCCCGACGCATTGACCGGAAAGCCATAGTCGGCTGGGTTGCCATTCAGAACACGCCCAGACACATACGCAGGATCCAAGCCGGCCTTTACAACGATCGTTGGAAAATTCTCCGAGCCGATGGATTCCTCATCTATGAAAACCTTCATGAAGTATCTTCCGCAGATGTCGGGGGCCCTGATGTTGAACATTCTCACCACATACGCGCCGGCTGGAATGGTTAGGTTCGCAATTGTGACCTTCCACCACAACGGGCCGACCGCGTCCGTGGAACTCAGCTTGCGCATCGATACCTGTTTGTAGTCATTCGTTATGCTGGTCCACACGCTTGTAGTATCAGGCTCTAGAAAATCGAACTCGGGTGGGATGAAGATCGTTATTGAAGAAGCGTCGCTATCTAGCGTGAGCCTCAGAGAGAAGTCGCCCGTCGTGTTTTCTATTACGGTGCTCTTCGGGTATTCCAGTTTCACTATGTCGGCTGGCGCCCCCAAGTTGCCAGCATAGGCGCCTGGGGACATCTCGACTATGTCGTCAGGATGTGCCGACACATACTCAAAGGGCTGCGAGACCGCAATCGATCCTACAACGATCAATAGCAGTACTGCAAGTGATGATTGTCTCCGAGACCTCATCATTCATCCGCTGACACGTCTTGCGCTATCGAGCTGGATGAGATGGAGCTAGCTCGGCCTAAGCACCGCTCCTTCTTCAGAAGTCACCTCTGCGGCCTCTCGGAGTTCTTCGCCTCTGCCTACTCGCGCATATGCCATCGCCACTCCAAGGACTAGAAGAACCATGAGAAATGCAGCCAGAAACGATGCAACGACGAAGGGGACTTCTGATGTCGGGGCGAACCCTGTCAGGGCTGTTGGCCCCGTCGTTGGAATGCCTGTGACGCTGGTAGGTATCTGGACGGGGGCCAACAAGTACAGCAAGTACGCGTGGATGGAGTTCAGCAGGCCTGCCGCCAGGCTTGCAGACGCCAACTTCTTCTTCGAGATCCTCGGGCCCTTAGATTTGATTGTCGACCCGACTGCCAAGCCGACGACAATCAGAGGGACTATAATTGGTATCTGTGGCATGGAATCTCCCTTTGCTCGCCCAAGGCCATTCCGCTCTATCAAGAGTAAAACGCTTTTTCAGAATTGTGCCCAAATCCGAGTTGCTCAAGATTCCAGCCACGAAGAGTATATCTGCCAGTCTCCTCGGAAGCGGTCAGAGAATCATGGGATTTCATGTTGGAGTGCCCGCTACTTCGTATAGCGAGAGATGTAGGAGACCTCGCTTCGCCTCGCTTGAACAGATTCTGGGCAAAATCTGGAAAAGAGCAAAATACGGGTTTCGTCTACTCGGGATTCTAGCGGGCTTGTTCGTAGGCATAGTAGTATGCGTCTTGGCACATCTGACACTCAGCGTCTAGGAAGATGAAAAGGAGATGAAGCGCGAGATGTTCCGGGGTCATGTGATCACGACGTTTGCTATACTAGTGTTGCTGGTTCCGATTGGAGTTGCTGAGAGTCAGAGCCCTGCACACTTCACTCTAGCCGTGACCGGCCAGTCACTAACAGCAGGTTTCAACAACAATGTCACCATAACCGCAACATACAGCTACTACTCCAAGACCGCCTATTCTTCGAGCTCCCTTTACGATATTGACCTGGCCATATCGATACCGTCTCCATTGCAGATGTTCGGAGACAATCACTGGTACTACGATCTGATTCGCTCAGGCCAGTCAGTTGCCGTCAGTTTTGAAGTCTACGCGGCGACTGCGGCGATCGGCAATTCGTATGAGGCTTCCGTCACGCTAACCTACAGAGAACTTGGTGAGATATCGTACACTCAGGAGGCTCACACGATTGTCTTCTCAGTTCACGGCTGGATCAACCTGGTGTTGTACGGCGTACAAGTGACGCCGACCGTCGCGTCGCCTGGGGGCAACACAACAGTCTCAGGAAACTTGCTCAACAGTGGAAATATCGCTGCCTACAATGCAAACGTGACCGTCGAGTCAGAGGCACTGGCTCCGGGCAAACCCGCCAGCTTGTACTTGGGTGAAGTCGATCCGAACATAGCTAGACCTTTCAGCCTGATGGTCTACTTCAAGAAGAATCTCACTGAAGGTACCTATGGGGTTGTCGTCAAGGTGTCTGCGATAGACAGCGACATGCCGAGTTCTCCGTACAAGGCCCAGCAACTGTCTCAGATTGAAATCAAGAAGCCCACCGTGCAGCCTCCGATTCAGCGTCCGCAGGCAGGCGGCGTCATTGCTGTGATTCTTGAGATCTTACGTTACCTTTATGGTCTGTTCTTTGGTTCCCAGAGCCTGCCTATTCCACTTGAATGGTCTATGGTATTCTCAGAGAACGTGGGTACCCAGGGTGGGATCATTGGCCCTAGTTGATAGAGAATCGCCATCGGGCGCTGGCCTAGCAGTTCAAACGATCGGCGTTACCAAAGTCTATCGGGTGGGGCATATCGACTATCCAGCTCTCAGGGGCGTAAGCCTCAAGATAGCGAAAGGTGAACTCGTGTCAATTGTTGGACCTTCAGGTAGCGGGAAGTCCACGCTTCTCAACCTGATCGGTGCCCTTGACGCGCCTACGTCAGGTCGTGTGATCGTCGACGGTATTGACTTGAGGAAGCTGAACCAGGATAAGCTTGCCCTCCTTCGAAACCTAAGGATAGGCTTCGTTTACCAGACCTTCAACCTGATCCAAAGGCTTACCGCAATTGAGAATGTGGAGATGCCCCTCATCGCAAGAGCACTTCCAGAGAAGACTCGCAAGAGCAGATCACTGAAGATGTTGAGCGCAGTCGGACTAGGGCGGCTAGCAAACAAGCGCCCGACCGAGCTTAGCGGCGGAGAACAGCAACGCGTAGCCATTGCCAGGGCGCTGGTCACTCAGCCCACCATTGTTCTGGGTGATGAACCGACTGGGAACGTGGATTCGAAGACCACTCGCGAGGTTCTCAATCACATTGTCCAAGTCAACAAGACATTCGGCACCACTTTCGTCCTAGTGACCCACAATCCGGAGGTCTCTAACATGACCCACCGCATGATTACCTTGAAAGACGGGTTGATCGAGAAGGAGCAGTATCTTCAGCGAATGGACTCTTACACAGGATCGTGATGCAAATGCGCATGTCTGACGTATTCAAGCTTGCGTTCAAAGCGCTTCGCGATAGGAAGCTGCGGAGCCTTCTGACGATTCTTGGAATCATGGTTGGCTCAGCGATCATCCTGGCTCTCATCGCCAGCTCAAGCGGCCTGAGCGCTGGGATTCAAACTCAGGTCGAGAGACTTGGAGCTAACACCCTCACTGTTAGCTCGGCTCGCCAATTCTTCGCCGGTGGCGGACAGACCACGTTTCAACTCTCTCAGCAAGATGTGAACACGATAAGGTCATTCCAAGGTATCTCAGATGTCATACCATACTATAGTAGAGGTGCCACAATCTCTTTCGGAAGCAGTTCAATACAGGGAATGCTCATAGGCGTTGAAACAAGCGCGTTATTCAAGATGTACAACGGGTTAAGCATGTACAGCGGTAGTCTGCCTGACTCGTATGACCCGAGTGCAGCCGCTGTAGGCTATGCAATTGCCTTTCCTACGGGATCAAGTGATCAACTGACCCTCAATCAAATGGTTTCCATTTCTCTCGGGGGTTCGACGGGTAGCCTCGTATTCTTGGTGAAGGGAATTCTCTCACAATACGGCAGCGTCATGTTCTCCAATATTGATGATACGGTCTTCATCTCTTTACAGTCCGCTGAGCTCTTGCTTAAGACACAATACTTCAGCGGATTGTACGTAATAACCAACACGCCCGAAGATGTCACAACCGTCCAACAGAAGATAGAGAGCTACTATGGCACGCAGGTTCGGGTGATGAGTGCCGGCGCTATGCTGTCAAGCATTGAGTCAATCACGTCACAGATGACCGTGTTTCTCGGAAGCATAGGCGGTGTGTCCTTGTTTGTAGCCGCGGTAGGCATAACCAACACCATGTTCGTGTCGGTGATGGAGAGAACAAGGGAGATAGGCATTCTCAAAGCTCTAGGATACAGACCTAGGCAAATCATGGGAATGTTCCTCTCAGAGGCAATTCTGAGCGGCGTCCTCGGGGGAGTCGGAGGCACCATACTTGGCTATGCCCTATCTTTCATCATAGGAGGTGCCTTACCCATGTCTGGCGGATTTGGGCCCCCCGGACAAACTAGAAGCAGCACGGCATTTACCCCTGTCTTCACTCCTGAGTTGATAGCGTTCTCGTTGCTTTTCCCAATCGGAGTCGCAGTGTTAGCGGGACTCTACCCAGCTTGGCGAGCGTCAAGGATGAACGCAGTCGTTGCCCTGAAGTACGAGTGAGTTCGTCGAAGGAGCTAGAGGATGGTCAACGAAGTCGAGAAAAGGGGACTAATCGTCTGCGTATGCGAGCTTTGCCGTTCCGCATATGGAGATCTGGAGATGGCGATGCTTACGTTCACTTGGAAGCATAGGTAGAATACCTTTCAAGAATTGTTGACACGCGTTAAGATCGGGTGCCCCGATTCGAAGACGCTGACAACGGTCTTCGGGTAGACGCTAACACCGCTAAGATTGCTGCTTACAGTAGTGACCCAGAAACGACTCAAGAGTGCTCTAACATGTTGGCGAGGAAGTCGTGCGAGGTGAGAAGGAGCGAATACTCCCGGACTCAAGAGATGTTCGCATCCTTCTTAGTGTCCGCTTTGTGCGCGAGGTTATTCCAGTTGGATCGCAGGGGATATTGCATGAGGCCACGACGGTTGCTGAAGATTCCAGTCTACGGTTCACGTTGGCACCTGCTTTGCAGCTTGATGTCAGGAAATCTGCTGGCCCTGCCACGGTTGTCTTGTGTACTTGTCCTGGATCTTATTTGAGGGAGCTTTCTGGTTTGGTCGGAAAACCCGTGAATGCTGTTGGCACTCTTGACTAGTGCGGAATGTGCTGTGAATTACTGTCTGCGCTCGTTTCTGTTGCGCGATTGGGATCAGCACCTTATAGGTCTTGACCCGCGAGATGACCGTTACATTAAAAACGAATCTAGCAACTACAGGCAAGCCGTCTCATTGTATCGGAGGAAATGGCATGCGGTTCTCGGAGCTGCATCTGGCGGATGCCCCGAAGATTGTAGCTACGCCACCAGGTCCTAGATCCAGAGAAGCGTTGGCTGCGCAAGAAGAATTTGAAAGCAGCGTAGTCTCATATCCTAAAGCAATCCCTCTAGCGTTTGAGGAAGGAAAGGGAGCTACCCTAAGAGACTTCGATGGTAACGTCTACATAGACTTCTTTGGCGGCGCCGGGGTTCTAGCCGTCGGGCACAGCAACCCCGAAGTATTGGAGGCGGTTTCGAAGCAAGAGAGGCTGCTGATTCATGCCCTCGACTTCCCGACAAAGCCTAAACTGGAATTGATGAAGAAGCTGTGCGAAGTAGCTCCAGGAGAGCTGAGAGGCAACGCGAAGGTTTTCTTTGGAGGGCCCACCGGTTCGGATGCTGTAGAGGCAGCGGTGAAGCTGGCCAAAGTCGTTACAGGCAGGCGAGGCCTTCTCGCATTTGAAGGTGCCTATCATGGAATGACATCTGGGGCTCTTTCGCTAAGTAGTGGAAAGAAGTTCAAGGAGAACTACACGCCGCTCCTTCCCGAGGTTCACTTTGCACCGTACGCCTACTGCTACCGCTGCGTCTTTAGAAGAGAGTATCCGGGATGTGGGCTTGAGTGTGCGCATTACGTTGAGCATCTCTTGGATGACCCTCACTCAGGTATCGTTGACCCGGCCGCAATAGTAGTCGAGGCTATCCAAGGAGAAGGTGGCTCGATCCCGCCGCCTACCGAGTATATCACGGAGTTGAGGAGAATCGCGTCAGTGTACGCGATTCCACTCATAATAGACGAGATCCAAGCGGGTCTCGGAAGAACGGGGAAGATGTTTGCCTGCGAGCATTCGAATACGACGCCTGACATAATGACGATATCCAAAGCGATCGGTGGCATCGGATTTGCCTTGTCGGCGTGCATGTGCCGTAAGGAGTTTGACAAGTGGACTAGCGGCGGGCACATCGGAACCTTCAGAGGACAATGCGTTTCCATGGCCGCGGGACTGGCGGCCTTGAACTTCATAGAGCGCAATGACTTGCCAAAGCATGCCGCCGAATTGGGCAAACGCATGTTGAAGCGGCTGCAAGAGTTAGAGGAAGAAAGCAAGTATATCGGCGACGCACGCGGCAGAGGCTTGATGATCGGCATCGAGTTCGTTAGAGACAAGAAGACCAAGAAGCCTGCAGACGACATCGCGCGTGAGGTTCGAAAGAGATGCTACATGAAAGGATTGATCATCGAGATGGGCGGCCACTATAATAACGTGGCGCGATTCTTGCCACCTCTGGTGCTAACCGAAGAACTCGCAGACAGGGGCATAGCAATCTTTAGAGAGGCCGTAAAGGAAACCGAGAAGACAGTATAAAATGATGGTCTTCATTGTCAAGATCATGGAACGTCGTCCTTTGCTTGATTGACATCGCGCCTTAGTTCCGAGAGTCCCCTGTGGGTGCTCACTGCTTCTGCTTGTCGATGAGATGCACGATACGCTTAAGAAAGCTCAGCGTCGATACGGTTAGCACGAAATTGGGGAGTTGAAACGAATGCCGACTGCTGAGCAGATCCTGAAAATTGTCAAGGATGAAGGGATAAACATCGTCAAGTTCCTATGGATGGGCAACGATATGATATCGAGGGCTATGGCGACTCACGTGGATTTTCTTGAAGAAAGTATCAATTCGGGGATAGGAATAACGAGAGGAATGCAGTCTTTCAATGCATTGGACCTATTGGTTCCGAATGGTCGTTTCGGTCCCGAATCCTCAGAGTTCAGAATAGTGCCTGACCTGAACACGTTCGCATGCGTGCCGTATGCTCCGGGATCGGCAAGGTTCATCGGAGAGCTTTGGGAGCCTGAGATGAGGCCATCTAGTACAGACTCGAGGTACTACCTCAGGAGAATCGTGGAACAGGCCGAAAAGATGAATTTCAGGCCGATGGCGTCTTGTGAGATAGAGTTCTACATTCTTAGGAAGGACGGGGACAAAGTATCGCCTTACATATCGGAGAAGTTCGGCACGAGCCATGGATACGATTTGGTGAACGAGTTCATGCAAGAATGTGTAGACTGTATGTCAAAGATGGGTGTTAGGCTCGAAAGGTTGAAGAAAGAGTATGGACATTCGCAGGTCGAGCCGACAATAAAGTACGCGGGCGCGTTGAAAGCCGCAGATGATGCGGTAACCCTGAGGGACGTAGTGAAAGGTGTAGCGGCTAGGCACGGATTGTTCGTGACTTTCATGCCCAAGCCCTTCCAAGGTTTGGCGGGTAGCGGAAATCACTTGCACCTGAGTCTCTTCGATGTGAAAGGCGACAGGAACCTTTTCTACGACAAGAATGACCGTAGGAAATACGACTTCAGCGAGACTGGATACCACTTCATAGGAGGCCTGATGAAACACACGAAGGGCGTAACCGTATTTGGAGCACCAATCTCGAACTCCTACAAACGTCTTCTCCCCGGCACTTGGTCTCCAGCTCACGTTTGCTATGGCTATGACAATAGAGCCGCAGCCATCCGCATACCTTCCTTACTTTCAACGTCGGGGGGAGAAGGCTCCAGGGTAGAGTACAGAGTGCCCGATCCATCGGCTAATCCCTACTTGGCGATTGGGACAGCGCTAGCTGCGGGGCTGGATGGAGTGAGTAAGAAGACAGATCCGGGAGAACCTCTGACCGCGGATCCTGCAAGAATGAGCGACGCGCAGCTTGAGAAACTAGGTGTGGAATATCTTCCTAGGACTCTGGGTGAAGCCATAGCGGAAGCGAAAAGGGACTCCTTCCCGAAAGAAACACTCGGTGAAGTCCTTTTCGAGGAGTATTTGAAGGCTAGAGAGTCCGAGTGGAAGAGCTACAGAGAACAGGTCACTGAATGGGAGATAGCCAACTACCTTACGACCTTCTAAGCATCTGTGTCGCATCAGGTACATTTGGACGTGCGCCATGAAAGCATCCTGAGCTGCGATTTCGCACAAGGCTCCCAAGCAGCGCGCCTCCTAAAAGGCCAAGGAACCTTCTTCCATGCCGCATAGGAGAAACGCGGGCGCACCTCGAGACATGTGTTGGGAAGGCTTAAGTCGCTAGAAGGAGCAAGGATTTCCTGCGCCAAACAGTGGCAAAGGAAATGTGATGAAGATGGGCGAGGAAGTCGTATTCGTCAGACGCGCGTCGGGACTCATCAGGGAAATCGGCCCTTGGACAGTCATGGTGGTTGGCGCAAACTACACCATTGCGGACGGAATCTACAACCTAACGGAATGGCAGTCGTATCAGACTCCGGGCGCTAACTATCCCCTCGACCTGATTCTAGGCGGAATTATTCTGGCCCTCGGCGGGTTGTGCGTTCTCTTCCTTGCGGCAGCAACTCCGCGATCAAGCTCTGACTACGTCGCAATCTCCCGTACCCTCCACCCGCTCTTGGGATACGTGGAGGCGTTCATGAGCATCGGGGTTCATGCCTGGATAGTCGGGGCCCTATCGTACTTCATGGGTTGGTACTTTGGCAGCTTCCTTATTCAGGCCGGCATCGCAACGCACAATGCAGCATACGTCGCCCTCGGCGAATGGATGTCAACAGAGACATGGTTCGGCGTCTCTCTGGGAGTCGTCATAGTGCTAATATTCAGCGCAGTCAACGCTCTCGGAATCAAGGCCTTCAAGTACACGATAGGTGTCCTCTTCGCAATTGCGCTCGCAGCCGGCGTCATAACCATTGGGGCAGCCCTCTACGGTGCCTCCATTGGACAACAAGCTGTTGCAGCTCTGTGGGACAAGACCTACGGACAAGGGGCATGGCAAGAGATCATTGATGTCGCGCAACAGAGTGGCTATAGCGAATACATAGCTGGGTTCACCGGAGACCCTTCGGTATGGGGATGGCCTGGCAGCTGGTCACTTCAAACCACAATAGCGGGGCTGATGCCAGCAGCCTATGCATTCTGGGGCATGGAATTCGCAAACTACGTCGGCGGTGAAGTTTCGCGGCCGAAACGCAGCTTCCTAGTCGGCATCGGTGGAGCGATGGCCCTGTGCTTCGCCTACTACCTCATAGTCGCGCTTCCCACTCTGTGGATGTATGGACAGTTCACGTCTTTCTACAACTATGTCATGTACGGGGGTCACGGGCAGGAACTCATCCAGATCAACACCATTCAGACTCCGACCATGGCGGTCATGCTAGCCTCGTTGCTAGGAGGGATTCTACCTTGGGCAGCAGTCATCGTGACATTGGGAGTGGCGCTATGGGTTCTGAACGGGTTGCCAGTCTACGCGATCATCCCTACTAGAATCCTCTTTGCTATGTCGTTCGACAGATTCATGCCCCAGCAGTTTGCTGAGGTCAACGCAAGATTTCGATCGCCTCACTGGTCCGTCCTGCTCACGACCATTCTCTCGATAATCTTCGTTTTCCTGACCGCCTACACTCCATGGTTCTACGTGGTGACCGTCATAACCGTGATGATCTTCAGGTGGCTCCTAGCGTCTTGGACGGCGATGATTCTGCCTTACCAGCGACCCGACCTCTACGAGCAGGGCTACACCGCAAGGATAGGTAAGGTTCCCGTGATAACGATCATTGGGGCGATTTCCACGGTGGCCATGAGCGCGCTCTTCGTCGTGGGCATGTCGCAACTAGCCGGCGACCTCGTGTCACTCACCTGGTTCGTGGTCTGGTTCGCAGTCGCAGCGTTGTTCTTCGCATTCTACCTAGCAAGGAACACTGCAAGAGGCGTAAAGGTCGAGACACTGTTTAGGGAGATCCCGCCAGCGTAGTCCTCCTTGCCTATTCCCCTTTTTTTTATTTCCCGCGCATTGTATGCAGCAGTGGTAGCTGAACTTGGGAAGAGTCAGACTAATGTACCTAGCCGACATTCACGGGAGCGAAGCTGTATGGCGGAAGTGGATCAGCGCGCAGTCCATGTACGAAGTTGATGTATCCATACTCGCGGGAGATCTGAGCGGCAAAGTCATAGTTCCAATCATCAAGGAAACTGAGGGTTCCTACACCTGCCGTTATGAAGGACGAGTCGAGGAAGCCTCCAGTGAGGAGGAGCTCGAGAATATTGCAGACAAACTTCGAACCAGAGGCATCTACCCATATGTCTCAACTCAAGAAGACGTAGAGAAACTGAAGTCTAGCACCGATGCAGTCGAACGACTCTTCAAGAGGGTCATTGTAGATGAAATCGACCGAGTGCTAACGATCGCTGAGCAGAACATAGCACCAGACAAGATGGTGATCGTCACACCGGGAAACGACGACATTCTCGAACTGGATGCAGCAATAGGCAAGCACAGGAGGTTCATCAACCCGCTCGGCAAGCTTGTCCAGCTACCGATGGGCTATGAGATGATCAGCATGGAGTGCTCGAACCAAACGCCATGGAACACACCCCGTGAGTACAGTGAAGACGAACTTCGGAAGAAACTCGAGGCACTTGTCCCCCTGGTGTCCGGAAATTGGCGGAAAGTCGTCTGCAATTTCCATTGCCCACCATACGGAACCAAGCTCGACCTTGCTCCCAAGCTAGACAAGAACCTCAAACCGGTCTACAGCCTCGGAAACCCGATATTCGCAAACGTGGGAAGCACTGCGGTGAGGCAGTTCTTGGAGAAGTATCAACCGCTGCTGTCACTCCACGGACACATTCACGAGGCGTCAGGAATCGAGCAAATCGGAAAGACCACCGCCTTCAATCCCGGCTCGGAGTATACGTCAGGAGTCTTCAAGTCAGTCGTCGTCGAACTAGACGAAAAGGGCATAGCAAACTGGTTCAAGATCGGGTAGCTAGCTCTATTTGCCGGGAGCATTCGCCCTATCCGCGACATTGGGCCTGTATGGGCTACCGTTATCCCAGGTGGAGATGACTAGACCAAGCCCTTCTAGAGCCTTTTGAGCCTCCTCCGAAAATTCCACCTTCACGAGGAGCAGGATTCCTCCCTCGCGGCCGTCATCTCTGATCAACGCTCTCCTCACCGCCTCGAATGGTTGGATATGATACCCTTGGAATCCCTTTTTCTTGTACGCATCTCGTATCAGCAGTGCGTAATGGTCAGTCTTCAAATCTCTGATCAAGCCGGCTAAAGTCACTAAGTGGCCGACGTGGTAGGGGTCGTTTCCAAACCGTTTTTCGTCTTCGAAATTCGTCAAGACATCAAAGAAAGTGTACTCTGGCGAGTTCATGTTGAGTAGTCTGTCGGCCCTGTAGTTGAGCAAAGCCTGAGCGCACCATCGATCCCTGTTCTCAAAGATGAGCTTCAGCAGTCGCGGGAACTTCTCTCGTGTAAAGAGCTCTTGGCGGTTCCTCCCAACAGAGGGCAGCGGAAGCGGAGCGATCTTCCCGTCCGTTGCCATGGTGCAGGCGTCTACTAGCCCTTGAACGCTCGTCCCGAGCTCGGATTCTTTTGATGTAGTCGGTAGCTTGAACTTGTACACAACCTCTCGAAAACGGCGATGAACGTCCTCTTCCGTGAGTATGCCAAGTTTGATCTTTTTCTTGATCGACTCACTGATCTCTTCATCCTCAATCAGAATGTTTGTGCTTGCCAAACTTGCTAGATAGTCTTCATCTATCTCGTTCCCTTTGTGCGCCGTGAACCCCATACCGCGAAGAAGGCAAGTGAGGCTGTAGGGGCCGCACGTGTTCTCTTTCTGCGACAACATAGCTCGATAGACTCGGTCGATCGCTGCCACGTTCGGCAGGAAGCTCACTTCGATGTCACAACTCAATTCGTGCAACCGCGGAACTATCGGACCAAGGTTTGATATATACCCGGGCGCTCCAGAAGACTCTCAAACGCCGAGAGACACCTCACCGTACACGAAATCGCCCGAAGAAGAAAGAGCAGAGATTCAATGAGCGGAGCAGCAACAAGCGACCAGGAATTCATTCAAGAAGCCATGAGAGTAACCACCGCAGCCAAAGAGCGAAACCTGACTCTTCGGGTCATGGGAGCGACCGCGATCAAGATTCATTGTCCGAAATCTGCAGCGATTCACGAGCGCCTCGGAAGAAGTCTCACGGATCTGGACTTCGTGGGACCTGGCGAGGAAAGGAATCAGCTGTTGGAGATGCTAGAAGCTGAGGGCTACTTGATGGATCGCGACGCTCGGTACAGGATGGCTGTGACCGGTCGGTGTGTACTACAGAAGCGTGGCAGCCCTGTTCACGCGGACCTCTTCTTCGATGAACTGAGATGGAATCATACGCTTGATTTGAGCAACCGTCTGAAGCTAGACTTCCCGACGCTGACCGTCTCTGACCTTCTCATGGAGAAGATGCAGATCGTAAGAATCAGTGAGAAGGACATCAAGGATACGATCGTAATCCTACACGAACATCCAATCGCGGACCACGACAAGGATTCCGTAAATGGCCCCTACATCGCCGAGGTACTGGCAGAGGATTGGGGATTCTACTACACATTCACAATGAACCTGTCGAAGGTCGAGACCTTCACGCAGAAGTACGACCAGCTATCTCTGGAGCACAAGGAGGACGTCACCTCAAAGATAGCAAGACTGCGACAGATAATCGAGGACAAACCGAAAAGCCTCCGCTGGAAACTCAGAGCCCGAACAGGAACAAGTACAAAGTGGTACCGTGAAGTCGACGAGTTCACTTAGTTTGAGTTGGTCGATTCACCAGCCCGCGAAAGGCGCAACAGCACTATCCGGGACCTTGCCGCCTTCAACTTCGGAAAGCGATTGCTCAAGGATCTGGATGCCCTTCTCAGCTTGGTCAACTGTCAAGATGAGCGGCGGCGTTATCTCTAACACGTTCGAGTTCAAGCCTACGTACGCTGTCAAGAGTCCGTTCTTCCAAGCTTGGTAGCAGAGCTTCGCGGTCTCCCTTGTTGCGGGCTCTTTTGTCTCTCTATCCTTCACAAGCTCGATGCCTAGAATGAGGCCCGCTCCCCTCACGTCTCCTATCAGTTCATGTGGTTCCGTCATCTCCAAGAATCGCTTCTTCATGTAGCTACCCAGTTTGATGGCGTTCTCCGATAGCCTCTCCTTCTCAATAACTTCGATCGTCGCGAGCGCGGCCGCACAGCTGACTGGGTGACCGCCGGCTGTCAAGAGATGTGTCCCAGACAAAGAGTCGAGGATGTCACCTTTGCACACGCACGCGCTCAGCGGCATACCCGACGCCAAAGGTTTCGCAAGGACCATCACCTCAGGGTTGACTGCCGAATGTTGGACAGCGAACATTCTGCCGGTCCTTCCAAATCCCACTTTGACTTCATCCGCGACAAATAGGAATCCATACTTGTCAGCGAGCTTCTTCAGCTCGTCCAAATACCCGGGCGGGGGAACCACGTCGCCTGCATCGCTCTGGACGGGCTCAACGATCAAACCCGCTACGTCTTGGGGATCGGTCATAGTCTTGAAGGCGTAATCTTCGATGAAATCGTTAGCACAGTAGATCCCGCACGCTGGATAGGTCAACGAAAACGGGCACCGGTAACAGTAAGCATACGGAACCTTCACAACATTTGCAAAGCCGGGAAAACGCGTATGAGCCTTATGACCTGACAATGATGCTGAACCCATTGTCTGGCCATGATAGGCGCCTAGGAAGGAGAGAATCCTCGGTCGGCCAGTAGCCTTAGGCAGAATCTTGAAGACCAAGTCGTTTGCGTCGGAGCCTGAGAGGCCGAACCAAACTTTCTTCTGGAAATCCCCTGGCGTGATCACGATAAGCCGTTCGGCAAGCTTCACGGTCGTCTCGTTCAGGAAGGTTATGGTTGAAACGAAGCTAGTCTTCTCAAGCTGATCTCTAATCGCTTGCAGGACACGCGGGTGACCGTAACCCGTGTTGGCTACAGCCCAACTCGCATTGAAGTCCAAGTACTCGCGGCCGTCCACGTCGACAACATTAACGCCTCTCGCTCGTTCCATAACAAGCGGATAGAATCGAATCTTGAAGGTCGTCCCGATGGCATTTTCGTCGCGCTTCAGAACAGAGGCAGAATCCAAACCAGATCCACAACGTTCTTGGACGCAGCAGATTCAATAAGCTTCCTCAATATCTGCGCAATTGATCTTCATGAAACGAACCGCGAGAGGAAAGAGGGGAGTCGTGTCATCGGCTCATCCACTTGCGACAAGAGCCGGGCTCAGCGTTCTGAAGAAGGGCGGGAACGCTGTTGACGCAGCAATCGCTACGGCGCTGACGCTCGGCGTAGTGGCCCCGGTTTGGTCGGGCCTAGGCGGAGGAGGATTCGGGCTCATACATCTCTCGCGATCCGACAAGACAGTCGCATTGGACTACAGGGAAGTTGCGCCCAAGAACTCATCTCCAAGAATGTTCAAGCTCAATGCCGCTGGAGAGGTCGAGAACGATTCCAACGCCATTGGGCCCCTCGCGATCGCTGTTCCGGGTGCAGCCAGCGGGATCGCAACTATGCTCGAACGATATGGTAGCATGGAGCTCCGGGATCTCTGCAGGTTTGCTTGCGATCAAGCAGCTAGAAAGACTCCAACGAGCCCCACCATGAGGTTGATCATAAGGGAGAACCGGACCAGCGCTTTGGAGAAGCTGAGCCGGTTTCAACCAGCTGGCAGCGTCTTTCTGAAGACGATAAGGCCTCTCAAGGTCAGGAGCAGGTTTGTAATCCCGAAACTAGCCGACACGCTCGACATGATCGCGCGGGAGGGGATGCAGAGCTTCTACCACGGGCCGCTCGCCGAGCGGATTGTTACATACTTGAAGAGCAACGGCGCGATACTGACACAAGAAGACTTCGCGGAATACTCGCCAGAGATACGGGATTCTGTCAGTGGAAGCTATCGGGGTGTCGAGGTGCGCGGCATGCCGCCGCCCAGCTCAGGCGGAATCACGGTCATCGAGATCCTGAACATCGTCGAGGGGTTCGACTTCTCTACGATGAGGCACAACAGCCCGCAAGCGGTTCATTTGATGGCAGAAGCGATGAAGCTTGCCTACGCTGATAGACGTTCGTACATTGCAGACCCAGACTTCGTGAACGTGCCGACAGCGGAGCTGAGCTCGAAGGAGCACGCTGATCGGCTTCGTTCCATGATAGATCGTAACACAGTTGGCCTCAGCTATGATGCGAGCAGCGCTTTCTCTCATGATGGCGGCAATACGGCACATCTGAACGTCATGGATAAGGATGGAAACGTCGTTGCTCTAACCGAGAGCATAGAGTGCTTTTTTGGAAGCGGTATCCTGGTTCCCGAGGTCGGGCTCTTGATGAACGATGAGATGCATGATTTTGATCTCGAGCCAGGACATCCGAACTGTATTGAGGCCAAGAAGCGACCTATGAGCAGCATGGCTCCAACGATCCTCTTCGAGGATGGCCAACCATTCTTGGCCGTTGGCAGTGCGGGTGGCCCGCGAATCATCTCGTCAGTCATGCAGACAATTCTCAACGTGGTCGAATTCAGGATGACACTCGAGCAGGCGGTAGCCGCGCCTCGATTTCATTGCCAGCGGGACAAGATTACACTCGAGGACGGAATCGGACGCTCCACCCTGAACGCCCTCAAAAAGCTAGGACACAGGGTCAAGATGAAGGCTCGACGCGACTTGTTCTTCGGCGGCGTCCAAGCAGCAATATTCGATTCGGCTAGAAAGAGATATCTTGGGACTGCCGACCCGCGGCGTGACGGAACGGCTCTGGCGTTCTGAGCATGTCAGAACGCAAATGTGATGCGCTTGCCTAGTCAAACAACGAGCTTTCGCCGTGTCAGCCGTTCCCTTTAAGCAAGCCAAACCGTTCAAGCGCGGTGCAAAACCTAGTACGCTGAGCTGCCTCAGCAGCCTCTTTGCGGAGCCCGCGTCTATTCCTCGGATGCTCAAAGCTTCATATTTTGGCGCGATGCGTGGTTAGGCCGTGGTCGTTCTCGGTGAGGCATATATAGGTCAAATCTCGGATTTGGCACCGGGCACGATAAGAATGGCTCAAGCAGTGACTTTTGGGGAAATAATGCTGAGACTCAACCCACCTGCATTCCAACGCATCGTGCAAGCCAATAGCTTTGAGACAAGCTATGGAGGCGCTGAAGCTTCAGTTGCAATAAGTCTAGCTAACTACGGAGTATCATCGGCGTTCGTGACCTGTCTTCCTGCAAACGAACTAGGACAGGCTGCGATAAATTACGTAAGACGTTTTGGAGTCGACACGTCTCACATAGTTAGGACAGGTGAAAGGATCGGTGTGTATTTTCTAGAAATCGGTGCGAATCAGCGGCCCTCCAAGGTCATCTATGACCGCGCTCGGTCGGCAATATCCGAAGTCAAACCTGGAACCATACCTTGGAATGATATATTCTCGCAAGCGAAATGGTTCCACTTCACAGGGATCACACCCGCCATATCACAAAGCGCGGCTGACGCATGTCTCGAGGCCGTAAGATCTGCCAAAGACAAAGGCCTCACGGTCAGCTGCGACCTTAACTATAGGGCGAAGCTTTGGAAATACGGGAAGACGGCCACGGAGATAATGAGTGGGCTTATGCCCCACGTGGACATTGTCAGCGGCAACGAGGAGGATTGTGAAAAAATGTTTGGCATCAAAGGTGCCGATGTCAGGGTCGCTGAAGAAGTCTCTCCCGAAATGTATCTTGACGTGACCAGCAATTTGATGAAACGTTTTCCGAATCTCAAGAAAGTGTGTATTACTCTCAGGGGAAGCATCAGCGCGACCCACAACACTTGGAGCGCCGTGCTCTACGATGGGAGAAAGCTTCACACGACTAGGAAATATGATATCACGAACGTTGTCGATCGTCTTGGTAGCGGCGATGCGTTCACCGGAGCATTGATCTACTGTCTCCTAACGGGAAGGAGCGACCAGGAGGCCTTGGATTTCGCGACGGCCGCGAGCGCACTGAAACACAGTATACCATTCGACCCGAACTTGGTCAGCGTAGAAGAGATCGAGAGCCTCGTTAGGGAAGGCGGAGCAGGGAGGGTTCAGAGATGAAGGCTGGAGGTGGAACAATGCCGCAAGATGTCCTAGCCAGAATGGAAAAGGCAGGCATCATTCCGATCGTGGTAATCGAGGATCCCAGCAAGGCAGTGCAACTGGGTCGAACAATTCTGGACGCCAGCTTGGACTTGATTGAGATAACCCTGCGCACCGCGAGAGCCATGGAAGCGATAAGAGTACTAAGCAAGGAATTCCGGGAACTGCTGGTTGGGGCCGGCACCGTGTTTTCGGTGACGGCTGCAAAGGAAGCTTTGTCCGCCGGAGCGCGTTTCATAGTCTCGCCTCACCTGGACGAAGACCTCGTCACATACTGTGCGAGAAAGAACGTCGTCTGCGTTCCAGGGGTGTTCACGCCATCGGAGGTTCAGAGGGCTATAGAGGCTGCGAGAAGAGGGACGCAACGAACAAGAAGCATTAAGGATCTCCCGTTGGTGATCAAGATTTTCCCCGCTTCAACCGGAGGCCCAGGCCACATAACAGCAATGAGAGCCGTGTTTCCGGACGTAAGGTTTCTACCCCTCGGAGGAGTTAATGCAGGAAACTTGGCCGAATACATCAAGGCTGGATCATGGGCCGTCGGAGGCACATGGATCTGCAAGAAAGATCTCATCGAAGCAGGCAATTTCACCAAGATATCCGAACTGTCTAAAGAGGCCTTGCGTATCATAGCAGAGGCCAAGAAATAGAATTCGATTGAGCTGAATCTTCCATGACGGAGACGAACCTGTTCAACGGCATTGAACATATTACAATTGCAGCCAAGGATCCCAAGACCTTAGCCAGATGGTACTGCAACACATTCGGCTTCAAGATTGCCTATGAAAGCACAAAATCTCTGACAACCTATGTGAGACTCGGAGGAAGCTTCATCGAAATCATTGAAGCAGGAGATGTCGAAAGGGTGCCCCATGGAGAAAGAGATCCCGGTCTCCGCCATGTGGCCATATCTGTCAGCGACATTCACGGCGCCTACGAGAATCTAAGGACGAAAGGGGTGACTTTCAAATCAGAACCACGAGAGAAGGAAGGCGTGTGGACTGCATTCCTTGAAGACCCGGAACATAACCTACTGCATCTGATCCAAAGATCAAAGCCTTTGTAGCTTGTGCAAGTACCGCTCTCTACTGCGAAATGCGAGTGAAATATTCTTGAAGGTCAAGATAATCAACCCTACAACAACTGGACTAACTGATTCGGAGACCAAAAGAGAATTTGCGGGCTACGCGTTTCCAGGCACGGAGATCAGCGTCACTCACCTTGACTACGGGCCTGCGTCCATCGAGTGTGAACTGGATGAGGCGATCTGCGTCCCTGACTTTCTCAAGAAAGCCAAGCAGGCAGAAGCCGAAGGCTACGACGTAATCATAAGCGACTGTTTCGGCGACCCTGCTGTGAAACCCGCTCGCGAAGTTCTCAGTATCCCTGTCGTGGGCGCGGCTGAAGCTTCAATGCATTTTGCGGCAAGTCTAGGCCACCGTTTCTCCGTGGTTACGGTATTGCCAAATATTGTGCCGATGATAGAGAGCTTAGCGGCGCAGTATGGTGTCGAGAAGAAGCTCGCGTCGGTACGGAACGTCAACATTCCCGTACTTGACCTAAGAGACAAGAAGAAACTCATCAACGCGTTGCATCGTGAGATGCTTGCGGCCATCAACGAGGACCATGCTCACGTTCTGGTTCTTGGCTGTACGGGCATGATGGGTGTCGCCAAGGAGGTGGAGAAGCGCCTCAAACGGGACGGCTACGATGTTCCTGTAGTTGACGCCGTAGCCGCTTCGCTCAAGTTTGCGGAATCCCTCGTATCAATGGGCCTTAAGCAGAGCAGACTCACATTCATGTCGCCGCCCGAGAAGGACCGCCCGGGATTCTCCTGACGGTAGCGAAGAAGCAGCTCGCTCCACAGGCTATCTTCTGGGTGACTAAAACGATGAGCTCAGTCTTTGGTGCGTTTAGGAAAGGTCTTGGCGCAGTATTCGCCCATCCGCTTTAACGCTTCCTTGATGTTCTCGGTACTGGTGGCGAAGGAGAGCCGTATGTGTCCTTCGCCCAGCTTGCCGAAGGCTACGCCTGGAACAGTGGCCACCTTTGCTTCTTTGAGCAGATTTCGCACGAAGGTTCGCGAGTCCTGTCCGCTCTTGCTAATGTTCGGGAAGGCATAAAATGCCCCCGCGGGCTTTCTGCAGGTCATCATTTGGATCCTGCTTAGGCCGTCAAGAACGACATCGCGTCGACGTGTGTACTCCCTTAGCATGTCGTCGACGCAGGTTTGAGGCCCGCGAAGAGCAGCTATCGCGGCTTTCTGGGCTACCGAATTGACACACGCGACATAGTGTTCTTGCAGCTTTGTCATCTGTCGTATTAGCTCTTTGCCGGATACCGCGTAACCAACTCTCATTCCGGTCATAGCATAGGTTTTCGAGAAGGAGAAGACGGTTATCGTGCGCTCCAACATTCTTGGAAGGGCTGCTATGCTGTGATGCCGGCCGCCTGGGTAGATGAACCGCTCGTATGGTTCATCAGATAGCACGAGAATGTTCCGATCAGTCACGAAATCGGCTATTTCCTTCAGGTCTTCTTGGCGTGAAGTAGCGCCCGTGGGGTTTGAGGGATAATTCATCATTAGGAGACGTGTTTTCGTGGTTACGACCGTCTGGAGGTTCTCTACCGTTAGGCGAAAATCGTCGTCTTCCATTAGAGGGACTGGAACGGGGATCCCTCCCGCAAATAGCACTTGGGCCACGTAGCTCACGTACCCTGGGTCTGGGATCACAACTTCGTCTCCCTCGTTGACCGTTGAGAGAATGGACATGGAGAGCGCCTCCATGGACCCTGCGGTAACCAATATCTCTCCGTTCGGCTCGGCCTCGATCTCATTCTCACGTTTCAGTTTCTCAGAGATCGCTTCTCTGAGCTCTTCAATGCCAGCGTTGGGTGTGTACTTCGTAAAACCGTTACGAAGAGCCTGAATTGCCGCTTCCGTGATATGATCGGGCATGGGGAAATCGGGCTCGCCGAGTTCCAAATGAACCAAATCCGGAATTCCTCGCGCCATGTCGAATATCTCCCTGATGCCCGAGCGCGGAATCGTTTCTAGGCGTTTGGAAATGTGACCCAATTTGGAATCACTCTTCGCGCCCACGGGTCTGTCGATCAGATATTTAGTTTTGCTCCAATGCTCAACCTTGCAGTTCAGACTCGAAGCAGCGTCGGTCTTCGCTCTGACAAGGCTTAAGTTGAATCATCGGGGTCACAATATCCGGAGTTGACGCGTACACATGAAGCGGATTGGGCTTGCATTCTCGGGGGTTCCACTCTCGGTTCCACAGATGGTGGAATACGCAAAACTCGCTGACAAGAAAGGTTACGATTCTGTTTGGGTCGCAGAAGACTACTTCCTTAGAGATGCTTTTTCTCCCCTGGCATGCTTGGCTCTCGCGACAAAGAAGGTCAAGCTTGGAACCGGGGTCGTCAATCCGTATACTAGGCACCCTGTGTTGATCGCCGAGACGATCGCGACTATCGACGAAGTCTCGAAGGGCAGAAGTATCTTGGCCTTGGGGACAGGTGTGACATCTCTCATTCAGCAGATGGGAATCAAAGCGGAGAAACCGCTCCAGACTATGAGAGAGAGTGTCGAGCTCATTCGGCGACTGCTGACGGAGGAAGAGACGACATATCAAGGGTCAGTCATGCAAGTTGACAAAGTAAAGTTCGGCGCCAACCCATACTTTGACCTCGTTGGCAGATTCAAGCCTTTGAGAAAAAGAATCCCGCTCTACGTAGCGGCCATGGGTCCCAAGATGCTGCAGCTGGCCGGAGAGATAGGCGACGGTGTTCTGTTCTCTGTGGGAAGCCCCGTAGCATACGTGAAATATGCACTTGAGAACTTGACCATCGGAGCGAAGAGAGCGAATAGGAGCCTCTCTGAAGTCGATGTAGGATGCTATGTCGCTTGCGCCCCCACGAAGAAATCCAAGCGAGCGGGAAAAATCGTCCAAGGCTTCGTCGCATTCATGGCTGCGTACGCGAGCGAGGACATCCTGAAAATGAGCAACCTGAGTCCCTCTGAAGCTTTGAGGATGCGCGAAGTGCTCGAAAAGGAAGGCATGGCTGAAGCCTCAAAACATGTCTCGGATGAGATTCTCGAAGTATTCGGCGCTTTCGGAAGTCCCGAAGACATCACGGATCGAATCGAAGACTACGTTTCCCACGGTGTGAATCTGCCGATACTGTTCCCCATGCCTCCGGACTTTCGACTCGCGGTAGAAACTGGCGGGCGCTACGCCAAATCACGGCGTCAGTGACTCTGATGCGAATCGTTCGAACATGATGCTTTTGCATTCGCGCGCGATTCACGCTGCTGAACAACACGCGTCATTCACTAACGAAGATACCTGGGTAAGTTTATATTCGAACGCTATCGCCCAAACGCACTTTAACCCGATTCTGTAAGTGTCCCGCCCGATGGTGTAACGAGCATGGCTCAAAGGGCCCTGTTTCTTGATCTGGAAACATGCACTGGTTGCAGAGCGTGCATGGTTGCGTGCTCAGCAACCAAAGAGAACCTGTTCAGTATGAACAAGAGCCGCATATGGGTGCCCAAGAAAGAGGGCATCTGTTTGGGTGTCCCAATCATATGCGAGCAGTGCGACCCCGCTCCCTGCATGGTCGTCTGTCCAATGAAGGCCATCTCGAGGCACGCGAGAACCGGCTCGGTGGTGGTTGATCGCGACAAATGTATAGCCTGCAAGGAATGCGTGTGGGCGTGTCCATTCGGAGCGATCAACGTCCAAGGAGGAGTCGCCGTAAAATGCGACCTATGCGATGGTGAACCGGCGTGTGCAGAAGTGTGCATACCAGGCGCGATCAAGTATCTTGACCTAGAGCGACCATACATGCAGAAGAAATGGAAGTCGCTGGAGAGGCGAGTAGACGCCTTATCCGCGCTATTCTCAGGGGGAAGCTGAATATGTACGCATGGGCTGGTAAGATTCTCCACGTTGACTTGGAAAAGAAGAAGATATGGAAAGAAGACCTGAGCCAGAAACAAGCGTTTGAATTCGTAGGCGGTAGAGGCGTAAACGCGAGACTCCTCTGGGACCTGATCAAGAAACCAGGAATAGACTCCTTCAGCTCGGACAATGTGTTGATTTTTGGAACCGGCACACTGACAGGGACAACGGCCCCATCGTCCGGAAGAACAACCATCACTTGCAAGGGCGCGCTCACAAACCTGTATTTGAAGACAAACATGGGAGGCCACTGGGGCGCCGAGGTCAAGTATGCGGGATACGACCACGTGGTCTTCTACCATAGATCCGCGAAGCCTGTTTACCTCTGGATCAACGATGATCAGGTCGAGCTGCGAGATGCTAAGCACCTGTGGGGCATGAACGTGAGGGAGACGGATCAGGCGATAAAGAGTGATAACGGAGAGCCTGACGCCAAGGTCGCTTGCATAGGCCCTGCTGGAGAGAATCTTGTACGGTTCGCGTCCGTGATGAATTCAGTGTATCATGCGGCTGGGCGAGGTGGAGCCGGCGCTGTCATGGGTTCGAAGAACCTCAAAGCGATCGGAGCGAAAGGTTCAGGCGAGCTGAAGCTCGCTGACCCGGACAAGTTCAACGAGCTCGCGCTGGCCGCGCGAGTTGATCTATCGAAGGACCCCGAAGGAATGAAACTGTACAAGACGGGCACCGCGGGCGGAATGGAGGTCATCAATGAGCTCGGAGCTTTCCCGTCATACAACTTCAAGATCGGGAAAGTTGAAGACGCATATCCCCTTTCTGGAGAATGTCTCGTCGAGCAAGGATACTTGGATAGGCGCGTCGGTTGCTTCAGCTGTACCATATCATGTCACAGATACTGTAGCGTGAAGTCAGGGCCTTTCGCAGGCGCTGCTAGTGGAGGTCCCGAGTACGAGACTGCGGCCTCGCTCGGTTCTGGAACGGGGATTTTCGACACTGGCGCTGTAATAAAGGGCGGTGAACTCTGCAATCTACTTGGGCTCGACACGATATCGACCGGCGTTACTATTCAATGGGCCATGGAGTCCTACGAGAGAGGAGTGCTCGGAAAAGAAGACACAGACGGCATAGAACTGAACTTCGGCAATCCATACGCGCTGATTCAAACAATCGAAAACATCGGCTACAGGAAGGGCAAACTCGGAGACCTGCTTGCCGAAGGAACGATGCGAGCGTCACGCAAAGTTGGAAAGGACTCTTGGAAATGGGCTATCCACAACTCCAAAGGACTGGAGCAATCCGACGTCGAAACAAGATCAGCTAAAGGTTACGCCCTTGCATTCGCAGTCAATCCGAGAGGGCCAGACCACCTGCATACCGAGGTGCTCGCTGAATTCGGCGGCACTCCGACACGCCTTGCCTTGGTAAAGAAGATAACAGGAGACGAGAAGTGGGCGAACTCCCACCTAACAGAATACCGCGCTGAACTGATCCGGTATCATGAAGACGTCTATGCAGTAACTGACTCGTTGGGGTTCTGCGCGTTCTCTTCCACAGCAGCGTACGCAGTGAACCCGAAGAATATGGCCGAGATGTTCACGGCAGCTACCGGTATGCGAGTTGACGAGCAAGAAATGACGCTGGCTGGAAGGCGCATAGTAACGCTTGAGAAATGCTTCAACATCCGAGAAGGGATCGATAGAAAGTACGACGACTTGCCATGGAGGCTGATGAACGAGCCAGCTTCACCAGCAACAGCAGGTAAAGTATTCATGAATTCGAGGGAAGAGCTTGACGGCATGCTCGACAGGTACTACGCCCTTCATCAGTGGGATGGCAAGACAAGCTGGCCCTACAAGAAGACACTAGTCAAGGTAGGACTGAAGGACGTAGCGAACGAACTCGGAAAGATGAACAGACTGCCGAAGTGAACCTGGAAAAGTTGCGCTTTCAGAACCCCGTACTATCTTCCAGCGTATTCCTACTTGGTTACGGTTAGTCCCATTTCCTGAATTGAACTGAGCGTTTCGCCTGTCTCAATCAAGTGTTGCATAAACTGCGAATACCATGATGTGCGAATAGGTTTACCCACCGCTTGCCACCCCAATATTCTCTGACTCTTCTTCTCAATAACAGCGTTAAGGAGCGCTTCAGTCGGTCTCAGAATCGAGAGAACCGGATCGCTCGGACGAGGAGGCTTGACGGGGATCGCTTCTGCCTTGATTCCCAGAGTCTTCGCCTGATGGGTGCTCAACCCCATACTCACTATCTCGATCCCGAATATCTTGTCGTACTGTCGCCTGAGATATCCAGCGTATTCCCTACGCTTACCAACAGCGTTTGAGCCAGCGATCACCCCTGACCTCGCCGCGGCCGTTCCAAGCGGCCGATAGACGGCCTTTCCAGCAACCAGATCCAATGTCTCGGCGCAGTCTCCTGCCGCGTAGATCGATTCCTTATTTGTCCGCATGCGTCGATCTGTTGCAATTGCGCCGGAGCGGCCCAACTTCACTTTGCCCGTCACTGCTAGTTCTGTGTTGGGCTTGACTCCTGTTGCGAATACGACGAGATCGGTCTTTAGTCGTCTGCCGCTCACAGAGGCGTACTTCACCTGACTTCTGCCGTGGATGCCTTTCAACAATGAACCAGTCAGAACTTCGATGCCAAACCGTTCAATTTGCTGCTTGACTCTTGCGGAGAGGCCAGGCTCCAAGAGCTCAGGAAGAACTCGCGGGCGCATCTCAAGTAACGTCACTTTGAGGCCGCGTCGAAACAGGGCTTGCGTCACTTCCAACCCTATGAATCCGGCGCCGACAACGCAGGCTCTCATGCCCGGTGTTGCGGCGTTTGATAGACGCAGCGCGTCATCTATCCACTTGGCGGAGAAGACGCCCTTGAGATCGAGACCATGAACTGGAGGGAGCGCGGGTGTGCTTCCTGTTGCCAGCACAAGTCTGCGGTACTTCAATGGTTCTTCTTTGTTTTGACTCCTGAGCACGATTGTTCGACTATCAGAATCCAATAATACAGCTTTGCTGGAGAAGTAGCTGGTGATTCCAAGGTCTCTCAAGCTCTTGCCCGAGTATATGGCCACATCATCAACAGAGCTGACAAGTCCTGCTATCGCGGCTGTCAATGAGGGTCTTGAATATATCGTACTTTCATCTGCTACCAAAGCGACCGAGGAAGATGGGCGAACCGACCTAGCCTCTCCCGCGGCATTGACTCCAGCCACTCCTCCGCCTACAACGATGACATCGTACTTCTCAGTCAATAGTTGCACCTTGCGTCAGGTGTCAAGTCTTCTCTTTCTTCTTGGCGTCGACTTCACGCTTCAACCATTCGACCGCTGATTCTCCGTGCAGTAGGTTAGCGATCTCTTCATCCGTCTTGGTTGGTTTGATCTCGACCAGCCATCCAGCGCCGTAGGGATCGTCGTTGATCAGCCGAGGATTCGTAACCGCGTCTTGGTTGACTGCGATGACTATGCCAGTGAATGGGGCGTGTAGCTCGCCCACCCATTTTGCTGTCTCCATCTGGCCAAATGATTTCATGTGCTCAACCAATTCGCCCACCTTGGGCAATTCCACGAACAAGATCTCCCCAGCGGTCTTGCTTGCGAAATCGTCTACTCCGACCGTAACCGCACTGTCGTCGCCTATTCTGGCCCAAGTGTGCTCGGTAGTGTAGTAGAGTTCTGTCGAAAGCCAGTACTGATCGATCTTCGGCATTTGCCATATGCACCGAATTCAGGTCATTTCAGTGACGAATGCACGAGTTCCGATAGATCGATCACTCTCAATTTGGAGCCAGCGAGTTTCAGGTTGTCGGTGAGATTCCATTTGCAGGTGGGGCAACTGGAGATTATTGCTGTGGCGCCGGAGGATTCCGCTTCTCTCAATCTGACGAGTGCGACTTTCGAAGCTTGATTTGGGTAGGTCATCTTTACTGCTCCTCCGCCGCCACAGCACCATGCTGTTTCCCGGTTCCTATCCATCTCGACGAGCCTCGTTGCGGGGATTTGTTGAATCAGTACTCTCGGTTGCTCGTATATTCCCGAAAGTCTACCCAGTTCGCACGGGTCGTGGTATGTCAGAACTTCCTTCGACATTTCTCCAAAGGCGATCTTGCCCTCCGAGGACAGACGGTGAAATAGTTGCGAAGAGTGAATAACCTGAAACGTCAGTTCGCTCAGGCCGAGGAGTCTCGGGTAATCTTGTTTGAACGTTTTGTAGCAACCGGGGCAAGATACTAGGACTTGCTTTACGCCCCTTCTCTTGATCTCTTCAACGTTGTGCCTTGCCATCTCTCTGGCTAGTTGGTATTGACCGGTTGAGAGGAGAGGGTTTCCGCAGCACCATTCGCTCGCCCCCAGTGTAGAGAAACTTACTCGGGCCTTGTTCAGAATTCCAGCAGTCGATTGGGCTATCTCCGAAAACTTGTACGAGGTGACACAACCAGGGAAATAGAGCAATTCAGCCTTCTCGTCAACGCGAATCTCGGGACCTATCCACGCCGTTCTCCTCTCAGGAACGCTAGCAAAGATGTTGTGTCTCGCCTCCACGGCCGTTCCAAGTTTCTCGACTTCGCTAGGGATGTTCTTTCCGGCGTCAAAGACCTCAGCCCTTGTCGCTTTGATGATTTCCAGGGTATCGATTCTTGCAGCGTCCTCACACTTGGTCTTACAAGCACCGCATAGGAAGCAGGTGTATATTCGTTCGACAAGCTGAGGCGAATACTCCACTCTTCCTTGAATCATGGCTCTTGCAGCAAGCATTCTGCCTTTGGCTGCTCCAGACTCGAAGCCTATGACATATCTGGCTGGGCAAGTTTCTGCCATATATCCGCCAAGACAGTAGCCGCATCTTCCGCACTTCATGATTTCTTGACCATACGAAGACAGAGGAGACATGAGACACCTACTCCACAAGTATGCCTGGCTGCAAGATGTTGTTGGGGTCCAATGCTTTCTTCATTGATCTGAGCAGTTCGTAATAGGATCCTAATCGACCTCGAATGAAGGGCAGGGTGCCGTCCGGGCCTCCTATCCCGAATGTAACGATGCCCATCTCCGTGAATCTGCGGTTCAGTTCATCCGAAATTGCCATGATCGTCTCATGCTCACCGGGGTCGGTATACCTCAAGTGTCCGTAGACGGTCCATCCCCTCGGAAATGTCCAAGCTCCAAACGTGCACCTTGGAAACTTGTGCTTCCGAGCAACTATCTCGCGCCAGGCCTCGTTGAATTCTGGAAGCCTTCTTATGGGGATCATTCCGCAGCCTGCGAAGTGCCACACGCCTTGATCAAATATGTCTTTCAGGCCTGTCGTGACGCGGCTGAAGAAGTCTCGGGATATGCTTGCGTCTGCTTCCTTTCCGTTGTGTTTCCGACATATCTCTACGAATCTCTTCTTTCTGTGCTCGAAGGTCTCTTTGTCGTAGCCGTACAAATGAGCAGTTGCCGTTATCGTTCCTAGGGCGTTGGATTCTTCATCTGTCTGGAAGCCGTACGCGATCTCGTCTCCGAACGGTCTAGTAATAGCGTCCCCCACTTCCATAACATCCTTCCAGTTGTCGAATGTGAAAGAGAGATACTCCTCTGCTTCAGGGATCGGGCGGACCTGCAAAGTTGCTTCGGTAAGAACCCCGAGCGTGCCCTCGGACCCGATGAGCAAACCAGTCAAATCAGGGCCGATTCCGTACCTTCTGAACGGCGGAACGCCAAAATAGGCTCTTGAACCTGTTCTTACTATCTCACCAGTCGGCAACACGAACTCTAAACCGAGAACATCGCATTGACCGTGTAGGCCGAACTTCGTCGTGCCGTAGGGTCCTCCTCCAGCCTTTATTATACTCCCTCCCACGGTCATGGCTGGGCCGCCCATCTCGCTTGAGAGATAAGTCAGCCCCTTCTTTCTGAGCTCTCTATCGAGCTTGTACCAGGTGCATCCGCTTTGAACAGTTGCGGTCAAGTTGTCTGAGTCGATTTCGAGAACGTCTTCCATAGCGTACATATCAAGAAGCAAGCCGCCCTCCACAGGAAGCCAAGCCGCCCAGTGCGAAGCCCCCGCACCTCTCACATAGACTGGGAGCCTATTCCGATTCGCAAAACGCATTATGGCAGAAACTTCGCTGCTGGATTTGGGTCTCGCTATCAATGAAGCTAATCTTTCTCTTGCTGGGCTGAGATCTCTGCTGTAAGAATATAGATCAAAATCGAGATCTGTCACATTGTCAATACCAACAATCGCGGCTAGACCGCTGAGGAGTTCACTGCTATTCACGGTCCATCCTCCGTTTCCAAAAGTGATTGACCAGATTCCGCGCCCGCCAGTCTAGGCGGAGGCCCGCTTTTAAGAGGTTCGTTCAGACAATTTCTGGGACTTCATGGAATTGATCATATGCAGCGATTGAGCTGCAGACCCGAGTCTAGCTAGCTGAAGTCTTGTGACGAGCGTTGAAGAAGCCCAATCGGTCTGCAACGCAACGGCGTTTCGTGAATCTCCCAGGAAAACCGTCGAAGCACTCGAGTTGATCCGGTTCTCAGCAGAAGAGGACATAAGTAGGTGGAGCGCGTCACAGTGCTCACGGCCGTCGGAAGGAAAGCGATTCATGGCTCAGAAAAAGAGTCAGCGTTCCGTCTATGACGCCAAGAACATTGAGACTCTGAAGAGCCTCATCTTCATGATAGACGGTTACAGAATACATCACTACGAGGAGATCGCTTGGGCAGACAGAGCCGTTGATCGCGGAGACATGGGGTGGCGCTTTAGGAGCGACTGGGACGAGATCCGAAAGATCCTGATTGACCTAGCTACGGTTCCGAAGTCTCTGCTACAACTTCTAAAGTGGGCCGACGCTCAGGCGTACTTGAAACTGAGCGGTCTAATCATGTCGACTGTGATGATCGCCCTCGTAGGAATCAGCTTGTTCTTCTTCTGGGGCGGCCAACGCGCGAATCTGGCATGGACAACTACCATCTTGAGCTACTTGTCTGTGCCTCTTATTGCCATGCTCATTGTATCGTTTGCTGGACCTCCGTTGATCGCTCGAAAGATAGACGGGGAACTCACCAAGTACCGCGAGGCGCACCCAGAGAAGTTCACAAGATGCGAGCCTCGCCTGAAGGAAGCGGTTCAGAATCTCATAGACAGCCTCGCCGAGGCGGTCAAGAAGCCCAAAGGGAAACCTTCTGAGTCAGCCCAAGAACGGGACCTAATCGAACAAGCCAGTGATGTGTATGAGAATACTCTCAATTGGATCCGTCGAAGAAAGAAGAAAGAGAAGAGGCACCTCTTCAACCTCTTCAACACTGACTACGCGAGAATAACAGTCGACAAGAAGCCGACGAGATTCAGGCGCTTCTATGTGGTCGAGCCTCGACCTTAGAGCAGATCTCTCTCGCCATCCAGAGATCCTTGGTTGCAGTGTGATTTCCATTGACTACATGCGACTGTGGAACACCGCTACTGGTTTGGACGCTTGCACGCTGACGGAAATGCTCGAGATCTCAGTGGTCTTGGAAAGTCTTTTAAACGGTCATGCAGGCAGACACTCACTCTAACGAGTAGCTTGTCTGCTTCTCGTTAGAGAGTGCAAAGAAAATGAGTGGAGAAAAACCACTACTGTTCGTAAGACGAGCTTCTGGACTGACAAGAGCTATCCCGTACTGGACTGCAATCTACTTCGGCATCGCTACCTCAGCCTTCATGCCTTGGCACTACTACCTGATCACAATACTGCCCAACTGGTATCCTGACACAAACCTGCCAGTCATCTACTTCCTAGGCGGCTTGATCGTTACATTCGAATGCTTGGCGATGGCCCTAGTCTACGTGGCATGCCCAAGATCAGGATCGATATACGTTCCCCTGTCGAGAGCCACGTCTCCAATGCTCGGCCTGCTTGAGGCTTGGAGATCAATCATCACAAACCCGACCCAGCGTGGTGTCACCGCGTTCTTGGCGGCGGGGCAGATCGCCTCCCTAGTTGTAATTACTGGACAGCTATCCAGAGACCCCGGACTGATGGCCGCTGGGCAAGCAATGGCTGCCAACGTCTGGCTCTTGGTGGCCATTGGATTCATAATGCAGCTGGTCGGTGTCGCCATCGACATTCTCGGGCCGAGAATAATGGCTCGATGGTATGCATTCTGGGGATCCGGCGTAGTCTTTGGCATACTACTAGTGAACGTACTCTACGCCACAACGCCACACGCAGCGCTTCCAGCGAAATGGGACGCCGTCTTCGGTGCGGGCGCATACAACGAAGTTGTGAGCCTCGCAACAGCGAACGGCTTCAAAGCCGTTCCGTGGAGTTGGGGAGGGATAATGGGTTCCCTCACGATCCCTGTGGTGAATACTTGGCCCTACGTGATCGCGCCCGTTGTAGGTGAAGTTGAGAGACCCAGACAGAGCATCCCGCTAAGCATGGTGGGCAGCGCGCTCTTCGTGATGGTGATCAACACGATGAGTGCCTACAACTTCACGAACACATACGGAGACTTCTCGAAGATGTACAACTTCCTGGTCGGCGATCCGAAGCTAAGCGCTCAGTTCAAGATAAACTCGGTCATGCCAACGGACCTCTCAGCCTACTCAGCTGTATTGACAGGCTCGGCGCCTCTGGCTGCCCTGACTGCTTTCTCGCCGCAATGGTCGAACTTCTGCGACATGGTGGGTAACTGCTACTACACCTCCAGACCGCTCTTTGCCATCGCTATGGACAGAATGGGCCCGGAGTTGCTTGCTAGAGTTCATCCGAGGTTCCACAGCCCATACATGGGCTCCCTGTTCTGGTTCCTCTGGTCATTGATAACGCTCTTCTGGGCTGGATTCGACCCAGGAACCATCGCTGCAGTGGTCTTTGGCATAACATTCGTCTACGGCGTCGCACGAATGATGAACCATTGGGCAGAGGTGGAGCTTCCGTTCAGCAGACCAGAGATATACAAGACTGGAATAAAGCTCGAGATTGGCGGATGGCCCGTGATGTCCATTATCGGAGCATTCATGACAGGGATGTTCTTCTACCTACTGGCGACACTGGCAGCGAACCCGGTCTCTAGTGGACTATTAATCGGAATAGTCTACGGCTGGGGAGCATTCTCATACATATACTACGGCAAGAAGAACCAAGCAAAAGAAATATTGCCAAGCCAGATCTTCGGGCAACTGCCTCCAGAGTAAACGCTAATTCCCCTTTTCTTTTTTTCTTCTTTTCCTCTTTTCTGATGTTTTCCGCAAGAATGAACTGTCTAAAAGAAAAAGTTGTAAAAGACGAGCGTCTAGCCTTCTACGCGCCAGCAATCCATCTTGGGTTTGTCAGCCGTGGGAAGGTCGACAACGTATCCTCTCAAGATTCCCTTCCTATAGTCAGATCCCGGGTTAACGCACAGTGTCTTGCCCAAATAGGTGTGCGCATTGCACTCGTGTATGTGTCCGTGTAATCCCAACAGAGGCTGGTACTTCATTATCGCATCCCGAACGGCTTTGCTTCCAACACTCTCCGTCTCTACGCTCCCAAAGTGCGCTACCGGCTTCAACGTCTTATCGAGTTTTGGCGCAACATCTAGAATCGTTCCGAAAGGCGGTGCATGGAAGTTGCACAGAAGGTTGTCGTATCTATCCACTCGGCTGAATTCTTGATCCAGTTTCTTCATCAATTCCTCTTCCGAGCACTCTCGAGGCGTAAGCCAAGGTGTTGGGTTGACCCACTCGCAGCTGATCAGCTTGAACTTATCACCGATATCAACCACTTTGTTGAGAGGGTATACGACTCCCTCATGTTTCTTTATGATGTCGTCGATTGCGAGACTGTCATCGTTGCCGGGGCTGACGATTACTTGGATTCCTTTGGGAACCTGCTCCTCCACCATGCTCATCCATCTGTCCATCGTGTCGCACATGACGTTCTGGAATAGGTGATCCATCTTCTTCTCGTCTTCTTGGCATGCCCTAGCCTCGCTCTCAGACATCTCTATCGCGTAGAAGCCCTCGTCGCGTACCGACTTGATCTTCTTGTCAACTTCCTCTCTTGAGAAGTATCTCTCCGTTTTGCCGAAGGGAGCGCTATACCAGTCGCTTTCTCGCTTCACAATCGGCACGATTGCTTTACCTGTGAGGTCTCCGAAGAGCATGATGATGTCTGCCTTGTAGTTGACCGAGGTCTTGAGGTATTTTCTCCAGATCAGTTCGTTTCCGTGAGGGTCGGTTGCGTGAAAGATCCTCGTCTTCTTTTCCTCCGTCTACTGATGGTAGCGGCTCTACGTGGTCGAGAATCAACTTATAAACAAGATTGTCATCGGCAAAAGGGCATGAGCCTAGAGAATGACGCGAGTTTCGTGAGCAAGGCAACCTCAATCTCCAACGTAGCAGAAGAGAAAGGAGTCGTCCTCAGACTGCTTGGTGCAATCGCTTTCAGGATTCACTGCCCCAAGTACGAGCATCTACACAAAGCACTCGGTAGGACGATCTCAGATCTGGACTTCGTCGGGTACAGCAAACAGAAAGGCCGCATAGAGAAACTTCTCACAGAACTCGGCTACATCAAGCGGATGCCTTCGCTAGTAACCTACTACTCGTACAGGGACATTTACCAAGATCCCTCCTCACAGAACTTCGTGATGGACATCTTCTTTGACAAGCTTCAAATGTGCCACGACATAGACTTCAAGAACAGACTCGAAGTGGATAAGCCCACTATCCCGCTCGCTGAGCTTCTTCTCCAAAAATTACAGATCGTCCAGCTGACAGAGAAGGATGTCAAGGACATCATAGTCCTCATGAGAGAGCACGAGGTCGCTGACCACGACAAAGAGGCAATCAACCTACCTCACATCTCAAAGATACTTGCAAACGACTGGGGCTTCTACTATACCGCGACAACCAATCTCAAGAAGCTTGGAGAGTTGCTGAACTCATTGGACAAGCTGACCGAAGAAGACAAGCTAGACGTGAAAGGCAAGGCCGACAAGACGCTTCAATCGATAGAGAATGAACCGAAGACTTTCTCGTGGAAGATGCGGGCTAGAGTAGGGCCATCCAAGAAATGGTACCGGGAAGTTGAGGTAACCACAGCCTGACTTCAGGGCTCCTTCCTAAGCAACGCCGTATCCGCTGCATCTAGTAAAAGAGGAAAAGTAGAGACCGCTGAAACTCATCGGTTCAGAGTCTCGATCGGACGGTACTTGATGTTCGGGTACCCGAAACGAGCAGCTCCGAGCGCCTGCTGTCCGAGCTCGGTCTTGAGGCATTCTCTCAGTCTCTCATGCGCTGGAACCCCGACGAACACTACTTTGGTCCGTGGGCGTAGGTTCGCTGTCATCACACCTCGTCCGGATCTCGGGTCCAGCATGCACAGTAGGTCCGGGAACACCGATACCAGTCTCTTGTTAACGTGAGCCATCATCGTTTCGTTCTTGAAGACTACTTCCATTGTCTTTCCCTTGTATCTGTCCAAGCCTTTCACAACGGCTTTGACGTGATAGAATCCGCCTCTGTCTTCTCCGCGCATAGTCCGGATTGCGCCTCTAAAGATCTCCATTCCGCGCACAGTCTGCATAAACGCTTCAACAGGATCCTTCCCAGCGTCCAAGGCCTCTCTAACCGCTCGCCCGACTTCAATCGACATTGAAATGGTATTGGGAATCACGCTCTCCTTCAGCTGTTTTCCTGACATCGGATAGTGATTGTTTGCGCCGGCTCCCCCGTTCAACACTATTGCCGCACGCATTATCTCGTCCGGGTATGTGGGCTTCACCGCATGGTTGACCACGAGGACATTTCCTTCCATATCCACGAAAGGCATCGGCGTTAACGAGATCCCATGGCCCAGAAATGTTGACATTTGAGTCTCAGGCGCCGCTCGTCCGAGCCCGTCTCCATCAACGGTGACTATTCCCGCGCGAGCTGCCAGAGAAAGAATGACAGGCGTGTTAGCTCCTCCCAACTCAAAAGGCACAACATACTCAATCTTCTTGTTGTGAATGGATTCCATGATTCTCAGAGCTTCCAGGAGTTCAAATCTGGAATCCCATCGTTCGAGCATCCTTTGGACGGATTTGAACGCCTTGACGGACCCTGCGTATCCTCCGCTTACTACGAACGCATCATCACCGACCTCTTTCGGGTCGATCATTCGGTACTCTCTGCCTTTCTTGATGTCCCACTCCACAAGTGGTCTTCCAAAGGTCTCTGGGTCTCCACCGCCGCCAGTTCCGAGGATTCCTACTCCCATGAGCATGTCGTTCAAGTCATCTTTTGTTAGTATTCTCTCTGTCATGATCTTCACCTATCGCCGTCGATTGTGTGTGAACTGCTTACCTCTCGGTTTTCAACCGTATTAATCGCTTACGATATCAACAGCAGTCAGGATACGCGGTTGGTTCCAGAAGGGTTGAGGGATGTCTCGGGGAGCTTGGCTAGATGCGAGCGTATTTCTGGATGACTTCAGTCATCTTGTTGCCTCTTCTTAGTTCAACCGCTTCGGCCTTCTCGATCTTGTCGATTTCTCGTGCCAGTTTCAATACTTCAGCTAGCTTCTGCTTGGGGATGACGACCACTCCGTCGACGTCTGCAACAACGACGTCGCCGGGAGTGACGGTGATGCCTCCGCATTCTATCGGGACGTTGATGGCTGAGACCTTCGTTCGGCCGACGGAAGTTGTTGGAACCACACTTCGGGCATAGATTGGGAACTTCATCGCCGCAGCCTCGACAAGGTCTCTGGATCCACCGTCTAAGACTGCCGCTTGGATTCCCCTAACCTTGGCAGCTTGACTCATCAAGCCTCCCCATAGACCGATGTCTCTGGGGTCGGTTCCTTCAACACTTCTTACAATGATGCTTCCTTTCGGCGCTGAATCAATCGCTTGGATGGCCAGTAGAGGTATCATCTTCTCTGTGGCTGGCGTGTCCTTGATTGTGACAGCTGGACCCGCGATCCTAGCGTATTTTCCCAGCGGCCTGATTTCATGAGACATGAACCCTCTGATCCCAAGTCGATCAAGAGAGTCAGAAAGTGAAGCAGTCGGTATCGATACAAGGGCTCTTACAGAGTCGTCAAGAATTTTCTTCGCCATGACTCAACGCCGCACTAATTCGTACCCTAGCTCGCTCGGCTCTTCGATAATAAGACTAACCATTCCGAGGAGAGGTAGCGTTTGATTTGGGCATCCTTCCGCTCGGCTAGCCGATGACATCGTGGCGAAAACGATGGCAGACCAGATTACTCGTTCAGACACAGCTTCTACGAAGAGGACTTGGAGCCCCCTAAGAATGCTGCCCTTTCATTCTATGGTTAGTTTCATTTTGAGATAGTCAGAGTATTGCTTGAATCTCTGGAAAGTGAATTCTACAGGGACAAGGTGGTCGAGCCCCGCAATATAACCGCCGGTCTCTTTCATCACCGGCAGCTTTGAGTCTATTTCCTTCCGCATGGCTTCGCCCCCCTTTGCTATCTCTCTCTTGTCGAGATTGCCGACTAGGAAGAGCTTCTTTCCATACTGCTTTCTTAAGTCCCGGGCGTCCATGCCAGAGTTGACCTCCAGGGGCCAGTGTCCTGTGATTCCCGCCTCGACAACTAGGTCCAAGATCGGCTTCGTATTTCCGTCGCTGTCCATCATGATGCGGTCAATCTTGTTCTTGTTCAAGAAACCTGTAACTCTCTTGTAGTGGGGGAGAAGAAACTCCCGGTATAGCTTTGGTGAGATGTTAGGCCCATGTCTTTCAGCCATGTCCTCCCACCAAAAAACCATGTCAATTCTGTCTCTGAGGCTTTCCACGGCTTCTCTTGTCGATTCGACTGTATAGTACTCCCAGTGGCTGGCCATGTCCCTGATCAGTTCAGGGTCCCTGTAGAATGCCAAGTTGAAGTTTGGTATGCCCATCAGCTCGGCTCCGAACCCGTAGAAGCCACCCATTGCGAGCACCGTGGGACCCGCTTGGTACTGGTCTAAGACCTCTGAGTAGGCGTCCGGTTCCCAATCCTTCGGGTATCTTCTAGGATCCTCTGGATTCAATCGCTCCTTGTAGCGTTCCCAGCTCTTCTTGTCCGAAACCGGAAATGAGTAGAATTGAGGCATAGCGTACCATGTCGTTTCGCGTGATCCTTTCTTGACTATCCTCGAACGGGCTCCAGTCTCCATAATGAATTGCTCATATTTCGCGTCCTCACTTATCTTCCGTTGTTTGAATCGAGGCAAGGGCCCGAGATCCACTGCGACCATGCATCCGAACAGATTGATGCAGCCAAAGTAAGAATATGGGTCGAAGCCGATGAATTCCGGCCAGTTGAGAATCCACGCATCCATCTTCCAGTCGGTGACGGCCACCTCATGGGCTGGCAATCCCTGCTCGAAGAAGCGGGTGACGGTCTCCACATAGAAGTTCTCAGACCATGGTATGGCGTCTACTGGTTCGGAACTCATGGCCTTTCTCATTCTCTCTCTTGGAGTCATCACATGACTGCACCTCGGCAGAAATCAACACCCTCGATAGCGTTGAGTGCAGCGGCGTCAGCGCCGACTTCACGAGCAAACTCTTTCGTAACCGCGTTGCCGCCTATCAAAACTTTCACCTGATCTCTGATCTTGGATTCGTTGAGCATGACGATTACCACGCCAATTTCTGACAGCGCGGTCGTGAGGAGACAAGATAACCCGAGAATGTCAGGTTCAATTCGCTTTGATTCTTGAACGAAGAGTTCAGGGTCAACGTCAACGTTTAGATCCTGTACCTCGAATCCTGCAGCGATCGCCATCATCTTGAATATGTTCTTTCCGATATCATGCATGTCCCCGCGAACTGTGCCGAGCAAGACAGTTCCCTTCTTCTGTGCGGCCTCCGCGTCGAGCTTCGGTCCGATGAATTGCATTACCTCATCTATGATAGAGGCAGCGAATAGGAGTTCTGCTAGAAAATATTCGCCGGCTTCGTACTTGGCCCCAACCTGTTGCAACCCAGCTCTCAAGCCCTTTTCCAGTATCTCTGATACCGAGATATTCCGGGACAACGCCTTGTCGATTAGAGCGCGGACTGTTTCGGGGCCGGCCAAGTTGGCTAGTGTGAAGGAGATCTCATCAAGAATATCTGCCAATTTCGGAGCCTCCCAAGTCTGTTTGGTCATAGCAACGATTATGCTTGGAGCAGAGGTGCGTACTCGCTGATTGCCTCTGTTAGCCTCTTGAGGCCTTCGTTCAGCTCTTCAGCGTCTCCGCCGAAACCTATTCTGAGATGCCGGTCCATCTCGAAACCGTATCCTGGGACAGTAAAGGTTCGGTACTTCGTGGCCAGTGTGCGACAGAGCTCGCTTGTCGTTGAGCCATTTTTCAGCCGCGGAAAAGCAACCACTCCTCCGCTAGGTTCCACCCATTCAAGCACATCTTGATGAGCCATCCAGTGTTTGAGCGTTTCAAAGTTCGCTTGTACCCGCTTCCTAACCCCCTTGAGGATAGTGTCTCTCTTCTCGAGAACAGACATTGCGATGGCTTCGCCGAGCACGTTGTTGCATATAGTGAGTTGCTCTCGCACGGCTCGCACCGATTCGACTATGTGCTTGGGGCCTGCGATCCATCCTATCCTAATGCCTGGAACGCCGTAGGCCTTCGACATCGTTGTCATGCTTATCGCATGGTCGCTCAAGGTCGCTGCTGAAGGCGGAGGCTTCTCGAAAGACAGCTCACGATACGTCTCATCGTGGAGCAAGTAGGCGTTACGAGACTCGACCAGTTCAACAACCTCGCGCAGCATTTTTTCGGAGATAACTGAGCCCGTCGGATTGTTCGGATGCGTAAGCGTCACAAGCTTCGTGTTCGGCTTGATCAGCGCCTCCAGTCTTCCCATGTCGGGCTTGAAGCATTCCTCGTAAAGTATTCGGAAGAGATCATGAGGCAGTTCCAAAGAGCGCGGGACCTCGTAGAGCGACGGATAGTTCGGATGTTCAATTATCATGTGGTCAGAGTGACCGACAAGCGAGGCGATAACCGAGAAATTTGCCTCACTCGAACCATTTGTGACACAAATCTGGTCTGGGCCAAAGCCGTCGTACTGCTCAGATATGACGCGGCGAAGGTCGGGGCTTCCTCTGTGGTGGCCGTACCGAAGCTGTACATGTTCCAGATCTAGGCCGAGCGCGCCTAGGTTCAGGTATTTTACTCCGCTCTCGCCTATGTCATAGTCGACCTCGTACTGGAAGCTGTCAAACCAGTCTTCTAGCGGCATTCGACGGAAACGCAACCGGAAACACCTTGTGCCTCTTGAGCGTCTTGATGTACATATAAGGTGCGTATTAGGGCAAGCCCCCAAGTAATAGACAGGTATCTTCACGCTCGCAGACTTTCCGGTGACAGAAGCAAGATCCTCCGTCAGATGACGGAGGAAGCGTTGGATGAAGCCGACAGGCAGGAGTCCAAATCGCAGAGGCGAAGATGTGCCCGGCTATCATAGGTGTGCAAGTGTAGACGAGTTGAAGACGAGTTTTCGTTTGATCCGACCTATTCCAGATTCGCAGAAATCTTGGCCTAGTGCTGATTTGCAGGAAGGATGTATACCCGACAGCTTATATTCGCAACCCGCGGGCAGATTGGGCTAGGTGAAAAAGCTTGGCGGTCAACCTAGATGCGCTTGTGCTACAGATAATCGTGAACACAATCATCATTGGCCCAGTGCTGTGGCTTTCAGGACGAGCCCTCGTGGGAAAGGAGAAGGCCAAATTCACTGACGGGCTCGTGACAGCCGCGTTAGGAACGCTGATCGGAGCAGTTTTCGGATATTTCTTCACGGGCCTGATAGCAGCGATTGTCACGCTGATAATATGGCTGGCGTTGATAAAGCACTTCTTCGATTGCGGATGGGGAAAGGCCCTCCTGATCGCGATAGTCGCCATAATAATCTTCATCATCATAGGAGTTGTTTTGGCGGCACTCGGATTCCTAGCTCTAACAGCTCTGCTCCCCTCCGCAGGCTTTCCGTGACGATCCGACGCGTCACCTACGCCGACATGGTAAGCGACGCGACATCGAATCCTACCGCAGAGGGCTAGGCCCGAAGTCTTGCCCTCTAGCTTTTCTGAAATTCTAGCGGAGCGTGTTACAGAGGCTACCAGTTCACATGTCTGCAAGTAGATTGGTGGGCCAGCATGCGCAAAACCCAGATCCGCTCGTACGAGCGGGGCTTCGATCGCGAGACTGCCACCTCTGCTCAGCGGAGAATTCGGATAGAGTATCTACCCTGCTTTCTCGGATCTTGCCGGATTTCGACTCTGTCTCTGGCCCTCAGTCCTTTCCAACGAATGAAGTAGTGTTCATGGGATAGATCGGGTCCTCTGCAAGTACATGGATATGACTCCACTCTTGCTCTTCTGCGCAGATGATCTGTGACAAGGTCGAAACTTCTTCGTAGAGGAGGAAAGAATAGGAGCTTACTCTTCAAGACAAGAATGTAGCCTTCCCGCGCTTCTTCCGAAGATATTCTCCTCGAATAGGTTTCTCTTTCTGCCACAGTTGCATGTCCTCTCCTGCCTTTTCTTTGGTTCTTCTCGTCGAGTAATAGAATTGTTGATCGAGTCTCTCCTTGTATACGGCCACGGCATGTCGTTCCTTCGATGGTGTTCAGGTATGGACTTAGCTGAGAACTTGAGTAATAGTTTCGAATATGCTAGGAAGCTGTTTAGTGACATTGGCAGAGTGGTAATCCTCATTATACTTGATCTCATACCATTGGTAAACTGGATCGTTGTCGGCTACGCCGCCAGAGTTCTGAAAGAATCTCCTGCGAGCGATGCGCCTCCCAAACTGGAAAAGTATGGGGACCTGTTCGTGGACGGAGCGAAGATCTTCTTCGCGTCGCTCATCTACATGCTTGTTCCGCTGCTTCTGATTGGAGCAGGTGTCGGATCCTTCGTCGCCGCTATGCTTGCGGCCGGGGGTCCAGATTTCGTCATGAGAGGGTTCACGCCTGGTGCGGTGTTTCTCTTCGGCGGAACTGGGGTGGTCCTCGTACTTATCGGAGTAGTCGTCGCGTTCTTCATGCTGATAGTCCTCGCCGCGGGCGTGGCTCACATGATCAAGAGCGGGAAGTTCGGAAAGGCCTTTGCGTTCAGTGAGATTTTCGGCCTGCTTGGAAAGATCGGGTGGGGCAGATACCTTGCCTGGGTGATTCTTGTTGCAATAATCGCAATCATCGTCGGTGCAGTGGTTGGAGCCATACCTTATGTGGGATGGCTGGTATCAGCGATTGTCGGACCCGCGCTCATAGTGTTCTTTTTCAGATCGCTAGGGATACTGTACAGCGAGGCGGCTCGCTAGCTCCGCAATGGCTCGGCCCCGGTCACAACTCTGACAGTTATCGTGCCGCTTGGAGCTCGGGGGCTCTCCTGATTCACTGAATACTCCGACGTCCTAAGACTGCCCCCTTTGGGGTCGCGGGTGACTAAGCCACGCCACACCTATGGTGTGGCACAGCACTCTGGGTTGTCGAAGTACTCTCGGCTCATCAGAATCATGCTCTTGTCCGACGTAACTATTGCGTAGGCGCTTTCGCTGTCCACGTGCGAGGCAGTCACAAGTTTCTCCGAGTCGGCGATCAATACGTCGCATTCACAACTTAGCGTTCTTACATCGCCAAACGCGTTCAATTTCTCCGCATCTTTGAGGTCGGGGGCAAGTGCAATGCCAATCTTGACCCTGCGTTTCTTGGCCTGTAGTAGCCCGTTGGCAATTCCTTTCCAGAGCTCTCTGCTGGAGATCAACAGCACGAGTTCTTTTCGTGACTGCTCAATCACGGTGAGCATGCGCTCCACGATGTTTCGTCTACCCTTCACGATGTACGCGAGTTCGATCTCGGCTGGCTGGGACCGGGCTTTTGCCAACGGTTCGGCCCGTTTGGTGAAAATCTCGACAAGTCGGAGTCGCCGCTGATGCTCTTCATTCTCGGCACGAGTCAGGTTGGAGATCATTTGATCGAACTCCACGGGTTTGTAGAGAGTCGGCGTTCCATGCTGTGACTCCACAAGCTTTGCTCTATCCAACTCATCCAGCGCATAGTAGATCTTTGAATCCGGTATGCCGGTTGCTTTGCATATCTGACCGGCTGACATGGGTGCGTTCCCAAGCAGGGCCACCAATGATTTGGCCGCGTAACTTGAGACTCCCAGTTCGCGTAGCATTGCAGCGATACTTTCTTGGATTCCCTCTTCCGCGCCTCTCAGCTTGGGCGATGCCTGCACTTCTTCTACCTCTTTCTGGTAGTAGAGGTTAGGAATTTCTTATATACTTTTCTACCTACTCACGTTGGTAGATGAATGAAATGAGGCTGACAAATCGACGATCGAAACCGTTCAGGACAGCGCCGGACGAGAGCTCAGTCCGTAAGGCAGTCAGAGACCATTACGGTCAACTCGCTCAAACAGGTAGAGCCCGGCAGTCTTGCTGCGATCCAACCCCTGTTCCGTCAGATCCCGCGGCGTTGGAGGCAAGCCAAGTCTACGCCGGATGCGGGTCACCGGTGGAAACGGCCGCGATCAGAGAAGGCGAAGTCGTGGTAGACCTAGGGAGCGGAGGCGGCCTTGATGCCTTCAAAGCGTCCAAACTTGTCGGACAATCTGGCTTGGTAATCGGAGTAGACGCCACTCCTGAGATGGTCTGGCGCGCCAGAGAGACCGCGAGGAAGCACGGATTTTCCAACGTAGAGTTCAGATTGGGCGAGATCGAGCACATCCCCGTCGATTCGAACTCGGCTGACGTAGTCATCAGCAATTGCGTCATTAATCTAGCTCCGGACAAGGGCCTCGTATTTCGGGAAGCCTACAGAATTCTGAAGCCCGGCGGCAGATTGGTCGTTTCAGATACGGTGGCGGAGTGTACTCTCAAGGTCGATTCTAAAGACCTGAATGCATGGACGGAATGTGTGGCCGGAGCACTTCCTGAAGACGAATACATCGACTTGATCAAGAAGACTGGTTTCGTCGATATTGAGGTCAGAGGCAAAACGCAGTCTTGTTGTAGCCAAGGAATAGCCAGCATCACGGTTACCGCTACTGCGCCAAAGAATGCGGAGGACTAGCCGCGACGGATTCGTTAGTCGGGCTACTGGTTTTGGCCCTGAGCAAGAAAGCCAGAGATGGATTAGCGAGCTGTCGACCTCACTCTCGGTTCAAGCAACACCCAGAGCCATTCGACGAGTTCTCTTATGTTCTTGGTTTGTATGAGGACCTCGCCCGGACCTGTGACTTGTGTAACTAGTCCTTCACCGCTGAGTAGGGTTTCCTTCCATCCTCCGAATTTCTGAACTTGGTACTGGCACGTGTCGCTGAATCCGACGAGATGGAAGTTGTCGACTACGATTGTCTCTCCTGGTTGTAGGATGTGTTTGTCGATCGCGCCGAAACAATTTATGAAGAGCTCGCCCTCCCCGCTGGTCTTGATCATGAAGAGTCCTTGGCCGAAGATGCCTTTGGTGAATCCTTGCCACTGTATGTCAAGGTTCACGGCCGGAGAGGAAGCGATGTAGGCCGCCTTCTGAATAACATACCCCTTGTCGCGTGTGATGTCGATCTTCGTAATGTCTCCGACTGGGGCGGAAACTAGGCCGATCTCTCCTTGGCCCTGGCTCGGCCAATACTCATTCACGAACAGCGACTGCCCTGCGAGAATCGAAATGCCTAGCGTTCCGAGGATGCTTTTTTCACGGGCGCGAGTCTTGACCTGTATGTTTGGGGTCATGTAGGTCATTGACCCGGCTTCAGCGACGATCATTTGGGCCTCTTTGAGAGATAGCACGAGCATCGAGTAGGACGGTTGATACTTGATCTGGTAGCTGTAGGCTTCCTGCGCGGAAACGCGAATTGCTGTCCCGCAAAACGTGCAGAATGCCGAGTCGGCCGAGGAATCCTTTCCACATTTGGGACATTGCGTCATAGTGATCGTGGTCATGCTCTGTTGGAGCCGCATATAAGCGCGGTGCCTATTCTTCACAATAATAGTGTTCGTCGTTCACAATCGAAATAAGAACCGGAAATCGATAACACCATGTACGGGCACTGTCGGCTCAGATACCCCAGCATACTTCAGGAAGCGGCGTTTCATTTGTAGATTACCCGCCTGTGACCTACGGCGCGGAGTACAACAGTTCGACTGGATTCCTCGACAGTGTAGACTACTCTGAAATCTCCAACTCTTAGGGATCGGAATCCTTCAAGCTGTCCGCGAAGATTCTTGCCAAGGTGCGCATTCTCCTTCAGAAGCTCGAGCGTCTGCAGGATGCGTCGAACTGTAAGCTTATCGAGTCTGCGCAAATCCCTTAGGAAGCTTCTAGCCGAAACGAGGCTATATTTTGCCTTTCTTGCCGAGCCTTCTCTTGAGCTCTTCAAACGTGTAGATCCTGCCGCTTCTCAAGTCCCTTTGCGATTCCTTGATCGATTTCATTAACCGCTTGTCCCTGAGAACTTCCTCTGTCTCTAGAAGCTCTTCGAGGAGGTGCCTAGTTTCTAGCAGCAGCCTGCGATCCTGCTGGGACAGCAGCGACCTAGCCAACTCGGTCAAACCTCGATGACTGTGTGAGCGGACCTATTTAAGAAGGCGAGGAGCCTCCGCCTATCTATTCGCGAGCGTAGTGGAGATTCCTCCGCTGCGTCACCGATACGAATCCTGCATGGATAAGAAGCTGGTTGAAGAGTCTTCTCGTTCTTGATCATCACCGCTAGCGTTCTTGAGTATTGACCATGGAAACGAAAGTTGACCGCTCCGTCCCCGGGTTGTCATTTGGGCATGAGCCAGAACACATTGCCGTCGGGGTCCTTGAACATGGCGTACTTCATGCTCTCGTCCCACTCGGACTTGCCTAGCTCCCTCGTGAACTCGACACCCTTTCTCTTCAGTTCATTGCATGCACTTTCAATGTCGGCGGCGAGGAATAGGATTCCAGTGTTCCCGGACTCAAGCGGCTCGTCCGGGCACAGGTGTATGCCCACCGATGAGCCCTCCGGAGCAACGACGACCCAGTGTTCTTCATCGCTTTGAACCTCGAACCCGAGTTTGTCTCTGTACCATTCCATCGCTTTCTTCTCATCCGACACCATCACCGCCACGCTCCTGATTTGCTCGATCATCAGCCGTCTCACCTCATGCTCGCTTTCCGTTATCCGATCGGTATTTAACATGCACAGACATGCCAAAGACGCTCTCGTCCCGGGAGAGCACTCTTCGCCGCATTTTCACTGGGCCATGTGAAGATCTTTGTATACTTGTATTCTCCTATGCTGCATCGACCATAACCGAGCCGGCGAAAAGAGCTTGCTTTGGAAAACCGAAGCGGCCGCCTCATCGATGAAAGGTGAGTTCCATGCATGTCGTTCTCTTTGACATTGATGGCACGCTCGTGTTGAAGCGAAGCACCGAGGCCAACGAGCGCGAACGGTTCAGGCGCGCAATTTCTGACGTGGTGGGAAGATCGCCGCCAACTGAGCCCTGGCGTTACGACGGCATGGTCGACCCCGAGATCTGCAGGCTCATCCTCATTGAGGTCGGCCTCAGTCCAGACGACGCAGCCAGATACCTTCAGGCAGTCGTTGGGCGAATGGCGGAGATCTATCTCACGATGGAGAAGCATCCGGCCTTGAATGACGGCGTTGAAGAGCTGCTGAAGGCTCTTAGCACTTCCTCAAATCACAAGCTGGGTGTACTTACAGGAAACCTCTCTGCCGTTGCCGAGGAGAAGCTTCGTCTCACGGGGATCCGAGCCTATTTTGCTGAAACCTTCTACAGCGACGGCTACTTTGACAGGGGCGCCCTAGTGAGAGACGCGGTGAACGCGTGTGTGAGGAAGTACGAGCTACGCGGCAATCGAGCGGTGACAATTGTTGGCGACACTTCTCGCGACATGGAAGCAGCCAACGCCAACGGCGCAACGGCCATAGGCGTCGCGAGCGGATTCTACTCCGCAAGTGAGCTTACCAGGGCAGGAGCTGTCGCGGTCTTTCACAGTTTGAACCCCTCCAATGCGCTGCTCACGGCGCTCAGCGTCGAAGTTGACGAACGTCTTCAATGAGATGAGCTACCATAGCCGAGGCATGAGTAGGAGACTATGCGAATCGAGGGATCTTGGCTTAAGGACGGTGAAGGACGCACCTTGCTTCTGCGCGGCGTGAATCTGGGCGGAAGCAGCAAAGTCCCAAAACAGCCGGATGGAGCTACACATCGGGCAGAGAATTTCTTCGAGCATCGCGCGGTCTCGTTTGTAGGCAGGCCGTTCCCGTTAGCGGAAGCGGACGAGCACTTTTCCAGACTGCGTGAGTGGGGATTCACCTTCATCCGATTCCTAGTGACCTGGGAAGCGATTGAACATGCGGGGCCAGGCCAGTATGATCAGGCGTATCTCGACTATCTGTGCGCCGTGATTGAGAAAGCGGGGCAGTACGGTATCCACCTTTTCATCGACCCGCACCAGGATGTCTGGAGCCGTTTCTCGGGCGGAGACGGAGCTCCTGGCTGGACGCTGGAGGCAGTCGGGTTTGACCTGACGAGTTTCAAGGAGACAGGGGCGGCCATCACGCATCAGACTCATGGTGACCCATACCCGTGGCTGATCTGGCCGACCAACGCCAACAGACTGGCGGCCGCCACCATGTTCACCCTTTTCTTTGCTGGAAATGACTTCGCGCCCGAAACCCGGATAGAAGGAGAGCCCATTCAGGATTATCTTCAGCGGCACTACATCGCCGCAATTCAGCAATTAGCGCGCCGACTCCGGAACATGCCGCATGTGATCGGCTACGACACAATGAACGAGCCGCTCCGCGGATGGATCGGCATAGAAGACCTGACGCAAGCCAAGGTGCTGCTAGCGAAGGGGCAGATCTTCAGCCCGTGGCAGGCTATTCTTCTGGGCGCCGGTTTCCCGCAGGAAGTCGAGATCTGGCAGATGGGTCTGAAACCGCGCCGTATTGGCCGACAGTGGTTGAACCTCGGTCGGGTGAGCGCGTGGCGCGAAGGCTCCGGCTGCATTTGGCGACGCAACAGCGTCTGGGACATTGACAGCAGCGGAACGCCTACGCTGCTTCGGCCTGATCATTTCGCGCGCGTGAACGATCGTCCGGTGCAATTCTCGCAGGACTACTATCGTCCTTTCGCTAACCGCTTTGCCAAAGCAATTCGTGAAGTTCATCCTGAGGCGATTATCTTCGTGGAGTCGGTACTCCAGAAGGATTTGCTTCAATGGGGCCCAGACGACGCTGAGGGCATCGTCTACGCTCCACACTGGTATGATGGTCTTACCCTGGCCTTCAAGAAGTTTAGGCGGCTGATGGCGTTCGACAACTTGACCGGGAAGATTGTCTGGTTCCCGTCGGCAATTCGCCGGTCCTTTGCTAGTCAGCTTAAGTTTTTCAAGCAACAAGCCCGCGATCACCTCGGAGGGGCGCCCGTGCACTTGGGAGAGATGGGGATTCCCTTTGACGTAGACGGTGGGCGGGCTTACCGAACCGGTGACTTCTCCCTTCAGGAGAAGGCCCTCGATCGCTCTCTGCGGGCGGTTGAGGATAACCTCATGAACGTCACCATCTGGAACTACACAGCAGATAACGACAATACCCGCGGCGACCAGTGGAACGGAGAAGACTTCTCGGTCTTTAGCCGCGACCAACAGAAGGACCAAGCGGACATAAACTCCGGCGGCCGGGGCCTGAGGGCATTGCTGAGGCCGTACCCGAAGGCAACAGCCGGCGAGCCGACGCGGCTCTCATTTGAAATGAACCGCCGTATTCTCCGGTACGAGTTCCGCCACGACCCGCGGGTTAAGGCCCCAACGGAAGTCTTTGTGCCGCGCTTTCAGTATCCCAACGGTTACGAGGTGCAACTCTCAGATGGCAGATGGGAAAGCGATTCCGCCCGTAAGATACTGCGCTACTGGCACACATTGGACCGGGATTCGCATGCGATCAGGATTTCCCCCGGTTGACCGCGTAAGCGGGAAATGTTTTAACTGACTCGCTCGTTTCCTAATAGCTTACACTTCAGTGGGACTGTGATTGAGATGCCTCACTACATAGTACTCGGGAACTATGCGGAACAGGGAATTCGAAACGTGAAAGACTCGGTCAAGAGAGATGAGGACGCCCGACGCATGATAGAGCAGGCTGGAGGAAGAATGCAGCTCTACTACACCTTGGGAGAATACGACTTCGTGGCGATCCTTGAGATGCCGAGCGATGAAAACCTGCTAAAATTCCTCCTCCAAGTTGGCAGCTCAGGCAACGTCCGGACCAAGACGCTGAAGGCTTGGAGCGAATCCGAAGCCCACAGAGTAATATCTCAGCTTCCATAACGTCGGTCAATACAAGCGACCGCCTCATCTTTTTTCCAGCTCGGTTCTTTGTAGCCGTGTCTGGTAGCTTGGTGCGCACCAAGTGAGCCAACCACCACAGATCAATAGTTTAGATTTGAACCCTCATGAGAGAAGAGGGAGTGGGAGAGGATTAGGAGAGGCGTTTGTCGGGTATCTTGGTGCGCGACGACGACGAAAACTAAGCAGTCTTTGTCGATCTGAGAACGCAAAGGTGGGGCATAACAAATCTCCAACTTGTCATAGCCCTCCCTCGTCGAGAGCCCACATACAATGACGCTGACTTGCACACGGCTTGAGGCCATCCAAGGTTCGTATTGGACAAGAAGCGAACTTACGGTTGCAGAATCTCATTCCGATCGTCATACACCGACATGGTGCCGCTTTCAGAGACCGCAATAGCAACGTCCGGTGGGGCGGGTTGCTGTGGTTTTCTCCTCTTCGTCATGAAAACTGCTACGATCAGTGCTGCCGTGCCAACTACGAACACGATGAAAAGTTGAGTGTAGTCATCCCGCCATTTGGCCTCAATCGTATACGGCCGCGTCATTGCCAGCGTGCCCTGTGGGATGGATGAGGTGATGTCGCCTGTCCACAACGTGAAGACCTTCTGTATCAGGAAACCCGTAGGTGTCGTCACGGAGTATGCGGCGACGTCACCGGCCGTATACCAGCCTTCACCCTTCGGATCACCGAAGTCGGACGCCACCCTCAGCAAGTATTGGGTCACGTAGAGGACTCTCACCGTGTGCGGTTGATCCATGCGCAAAGTCACGCTTCCGTCTCCTTGCATGAGGCCGTCCACCAAGAGCTTGACGAACAGGTAGCGAGTACCAATACCTCCTTGCACAATTTCTTCGTACGGCCCCAACGTCTCGGCTTGGCCAGCGGTGAACCATGCCGAGGAGACGCCCCTCACTGATGGGGGCTCTGTCTCGACGAGAAGCAGGAACTGTGTGACATACTCGACAGCGTATGTCCCATCTTCCGCGATCGCGATGCTGTTCTCTGCCGCGTAGTATCGGATATTCTCAAGAGTCTTGATATATTGAGAGACCGTGACGGTGTGAGTGGAGTCTTCGAGTCCAAGGAAAACCAACGCCAGTCTGTCTCCGCTTGAGATGGCCGCGTACTCGGCTCCGTCAACAGCAACATCTACCGACACGGCAGATGGAAGCCCGGTTACTGAAAACTCAGCAGTGTACGCGTTCTCTGTGGTCGTTATGGGTTTGCTGGCAAAGGCAACGACGTAGCCAGTCTTCTCCTTCCTCATGACTTTCATGTAGATGTTGCTTGACGTGTCCGACCATGACTCGTTCAGTTTGCAGGCTGCGTCTTTGATGGACTTGGTCTTGGGATGACAGTCCATCACTCTGACGATCCCCTCTCCGCTCTTCTCTGACTCGTCAATCCGTGTGACTAGCACTCCAGAGGCTGTCAGGTATTTGTCTACTCCAACTTTCTCTCTGGCCTCGATAAGGTAGTAGCTGCCATCATTCGCTGGAACCTTCAGTGCCTTCGGGCCAGTCATGTCTTCGATCTGATTGAGTGGCTGCGCGAAACCGTCGGTGCTCAGGGGAACGGACAAACTTGAGAGCCAGCCGAGCTTTATCCGACTCCATGATTCAAGTCCGACGGGGCTTGATCCCTCGTTCTTTGGCCCAGCCCAGTTTCCATACCCCATGAGGGACCATAGGCCCATATAGTCCGTGTCCGTCTCCCAGTAATCAGGCGCATCGGGATCTACGTTGTACAGGTCAGGCAGCCCGATCGTGTGGCCGAACTCGTGCGTGAAGGGTCCGAAGGCTAGTCCTCCGCCTTTTACGGTCTCGGAGGACCATCCCCCGACGTCGAAAGTCTTGCCCCCACAGGTTACGTCGAGTCCAGCCCAGTAGGCGCGTGGCCAAATCAGGTTCGTGTTTTTGGAATCCGAGTCCTGCCCGTGGCCCGCAAAGACGACCATGATATCTTGATAGTTTTGGAAGTCAACGCCTTCCGCTAGGCGGCATGCATCTGCGATCAGCTCACGGCGTCGTTGATCACTACCGGGCTCTTTGGCCTCCGTGTCTTTGCCATAATATGTCTCGTCATGGCCTACGTTGATCCATCCGACAGTGTCGCCAATAACATTGAACTGACCGTATGAGACATCCCGCCAGTAGTTGTTCATCTTCACGAACACTAGGTTGTGGATAGCGTCCCGTGACATCTCGTGTTTGATGTTCGTGAACTCAACTAGGATCACAATGAGCCTAAAATCGCCGGAGATTCTCTTGTTACTGATTGGCCCATCTGGTGTAAACCTAGCTGAATTACCCCCAGCGAAACCGGGGCCCTTCGCAGCCTCCACGGCAGCGGCAAGTGGACGTAACTTGGCGTTCACGGCAGCCGGAGGCACGCTGGAGAAGACCGTGACACACAAGACCGTCAAAAGAAAGAACGCTATGAACGCCTTTCCTTGCGCTCGCCTGCACAAGATCATTGTCCCTCACCCTCTGGTATCAGTACTTCTTTCATCGCGCCCCTCCTCGGCGTTCCGACAGGCGTAGAACTCAGCGAACGCCTAACACGCGAGCAGTGAGGTCCCAGAAAGCCAGCATACTACGCCGCCGGTCTAGGATATTTGACTTCGGGTCAAGAGCCGCGACGGGCAGGTTCTTCCCCTAAACTGTCAACTATCAGTCGGTTTAGCTTCTGTGCTTCTGTTCCGTCGGGGTCCTTACGTGCATTGAACACCATCACTGCCAAGCCGCATAGCTTTCCGGTCTCTCGCACAGTTCGCAGCGCGCTCGCGCATTGAGCCAGCGTCAAGCCGTCTGGAGCGCTCATGTGGATCGCTTTCATCTCGCTCGGCTCCAACACGTCTATGTCCATGTGGACGTAGATTCTCTCGCAGAATCGCGACAGTTTCTCGGCGACTTCCCTCATCGCGCGCTCCGCGCCAAGTTCTCGTACTCTGCCCATGGTGTAGAGGTTGACCTTCGACGTTTTCAGCATCTCCAGCTCGGGTGGGTCGAGGTCTCGACTGCCGAAGATCGCTATCCGTTCCTCACTTAGCTGCGGTTTATGACCGAAGATCCTTGTCAGCACGTCCGGGCCTCGGCCTGTGAGTATGGCCACGTCCATTCCTCCGATGAGCCCGGACGGCGTGGTGTCGGGAGTGTTGAAGTCGCCGTGGGCGTCAAGGTAGATCAGCCCCATCGGTTCAGACAATCCCTGCATGAGCCCTTCCACGATGCCCATGATGACGCTATCCTCAGCGCCGAGCATGAGAGGAAAATATGCTTGCTCGCATGCGCTTCTCACCCGAGCAGCGACGGTCCTACAGACCGCCACCACCTGATACGGATTCAGGAGCTTCGGATTGCTGTCATCTCGGGGAGGCAGGTCCACGCTCACATCGCCGAGATCCACAACCACCTCCGCAACCTGATCAAGCTGCTCGATCAGTCCTGCTCTCCGTAGCGCTGACGGGCCTTCGTCTATGCCATCACCCTTCCACCCGACGTTGTACGGAATCCCGATCACTCCGATGGCTTTGAGCTTCGACACGGACTGAGCACTTCGGCGACCATGCGCGGAACTGCCATATAGCATCACACCCAAAACAGCGGAACCGTCGGACACGCGGCACGATTTGTGTCAATATTCCAAAAAAAGGGCCCTGACCTGAACCGGAAGCCGCCCACACCCGGTTCGAAGATGAATCACGAGCGTAGCCGGGCGGATGTCTTTGACTCCACCTGCGCAGAGTTTCAAAAGAACGCCTTCCTCTCGTTTGGCGGCGCGTAGTTCCGATCGAGCCCGCTGGAAGGGCTCACTTCGCCGGTTGATGGATCAATCTCTGCTCCCTGCTCGTCCGTCTCGTCGGCCGATGGCTCTTCCCCTTGCTCGTCGTCTTTGTCTTCGTTGTCATCTTCATCTTGACTCATGCTCATTTCACCCCTGCCTTGGCGAAATCAATTGTGTTCCCCAGGGAACACATCATCTGTCCCACCTCCTTGGCGCAGTCGCAAGAATGCTCAGGAGCGTGGCGTCCCAAATCGTTCCTAGGCTGCCAGTGGGCTATCGTCGCCTGAGAGACCTGGGCTGCCTCTTTGTTGTTGCTTGGCGGCTCGGGTCCCTGGGTAGTTTGCGACCGACTTCCGTCAAGTCACATGGTTCCGCTCAGCGCCTAATGTCGAAACTGATATCCATTCTATCGATTGTTTCGAACTCTTGCTGGATACCCATGAAGATGGTGGTTGTGCAACCATGTCAGTAGTAGTAGGCAACTCCAGGAGGACGAGTTGGTTCCAATAACCCGCTGACCGGATCAACCCTCAAGCCAAGGTCTTCTAGTGATCTTACACCCAAAACCGGTTTCGCACCCTCGAATGTCACTGCGAGAGTCGCTCCTTCGTGGTCTTCGATCATGAGCACAACCGCATAAACCTCAGCCTCGACGCTGTGGCCATCGCCGAGTTCAAGCTTTGTTCTTGTCGGAACCTTGAGGGCTCCCACTTCCTCAAGCAGGTCGCGAGGGAGGACTGTGAAGATGGCACCTGTGTCTACTAGCAAGTGATCTATTGCACGATGTATCTTGCTCCCGATGAGTCTTGCTTTCGCATAGACACGAGTCAAGGACCGTCACTGAAGTCGAGACTTCTAGCCCCGAAATAAGTGTTCTCGGCTGTAGTCGGTCGAAACATGATGCATAATTTCTTCGGCGCGAAGCTCGCAAGCGAGGAACATCAACATCTTCTTCGAACGGAGTACAGAGAATATCTGAGCCCATGGTGTGACCCACGCCCGGTCATCTAAGCCTTAATGGTCAGAGTGCTGCAGCGGCTGTTACGAGAGCTCCGACAACGAGCGCGGTCGACAACGTTCGACTATCTCAGGCATTGAGGCTTGAGCAGTCGGTCTCGGGAGGACGGGTGGGTTGCCAACGATTCGGGCATTGGAAGGAATCGGTCGAGATGCCAAGTTGCTTCTGACCTCATCTTTCATAGGCGGCGTCTCGTTTGCTTTCTTCTTCCTAATCCTGCCCTTCTACCTGCTCTCCGCGGGCTACGATGCGACGTGGATAGGCACCGTCAACGCCGTCTTCGGCGTCTCAATGACCGTGTTCATAATTCCAGCAGGAATCCTCGCAGACACGTTCGGCCGGAAGAGGTTCAGCCTGATCGGTTATGTGATCATGAGCATAGAAACTTTCGTCATGGCTCTGAGCCCCTCCGTGCCGACGATCATCGGAGGCGCGGCTCTCTCAGGCTTCGGCGGGTCGTTGATGTTCGCCTCCTCGGGCGCGCTCCTCGCCGGGACCGTGCCCGGCGGACGGCTGACATCGATCTTCAGCTACTCATACTTCCTGAGCACATTCGCCGCCTCGCTCGGCTCTGCAACAGGTTGGCTTCCAACCGTCCTTATCGACTTGCTAGGCGTCAGCCGACTAGTGGCCTTTCAAGCGACGATGGGAATCGGTGGACTCGTCACGCTTCTTGCAGGAGTGCCGTTGCTCTCCGTCCATGAAGTGCGAAGCGAGCGGAAGAGCGGAGCTAGGTTCAATCTTGAGTCTCGCGGCGTCATCGCGAAGTTCATGCTTGTGAACATATTCATCGGCTTCGGCGCCGGACTCACCATTCCGTTGTTTCCGGTATATTTCTGGAAGAAGTTCGGCGTCGACAGCGGTCCGATGGGAACCTTGCAGGCTGTGTCGAATCTTGTCGCCGCGCTGGCCTACTTGGGGGCTCCGAGTCTAGCTTCGCGGCTCGGAACAGTTCGGGGAATCGTCATGACAACTGGAATCTCGGTTCCGCTGCTGGGATTGATTCCGTTGGCTCCGAGTTTTCTGCTCTCTACGCCTTTCTTTGTCGCACGCCAGGCCATGATCAACATGAATGCGCCGCTCATCGACAGCCTCATCATGCGTCTCGTGGACGAGAAGGAACGTGCGACCGCGTCAGGCGTCGCTCAGCTATTCTGGAACTTGCCCAACTCGTTTGGGCAGCCGGTCGGGGGCTACATGATCGACAAGATCTGGGTGGATGCGCCGCCTTTCTCGACGGCGGTCTTTTACGCGGTGTACACGAGCGCTTTTTGGCTGATGTTCAGAAGCGTCAAGGATCAGCATGCCAGCTAGGTTCGGTCACGCGGTCAGCTTCGAAGTTTCAGTTTGCAGGGTCTCCTGGAGATGGTTAAGCTCCTTCTCGGCTATGCGTTGCTGCCATGGCTCGAAGCCGCCGATCTCTATGAGGCTATTGATGAGTCGGATACTGTTGTTGAGATGGCCGACGATGTCGCCGGGCTCGTGGGAGACACCGTTGAATAGTTTACGTTGCCTAGCGGACCAGTCGCCAGGCTGATCGGCGCCTGGCACAAAGCACGGAACATACTCTTCGAGGCTGACCCTGTCGATGACGCTTCCAAGCTTTCGAATTGCGCGAGTCCTCTGCCAATGCGCCTCGTCTACTCCGTACAGTGGCATGTCATAGTTGTTGGTGCAGAGCGCGGTGAGATTTCCCATCGCGAACGCGACCATCGAGATATCGTGCTTCTTGGCAATGCCGTAGAGTACGTCGAGACCGTACTCAGAAATGAACCCGTACAGGATCCACTTCTCAATCCTGCAGCCAGACTGCTCACAGTGGTTGAGTGCGGCGTCGATGCTGACTTCTCCGGAGCGTCCGCTTGCCACTGTATCCTGCATGATCAACGCGATCTTCTTTGCTTTGGGAAACTCTGAGAAGTTCTCGTGAACCACCTCGATCTCTCTTTGAACTGTTCCGTCATGGTCACGGTATGACCTGTGCGTGTACCGGGGGCGAAGGTAGACGGTTTTGTACGAGTCGCCTAGAACGTTCGCCGCGATATCTTGGAGCTTGTAACCAGGAGCGGCGCGCAGGATCTGCTCGAACACGATCTCGGTATCTCCGTGGCCCTTTCCTATCTTCGACAACTCCAAGATTGCAGGTAGCGCTTCAGCCGCGGCCCCACGTGATTTCTGCTCCAGCGACTCACCGACTATGTGAGGGTAACATGCGATCTCACGGGCCATTGGGGTATCAATGATGAATGTGGGAGGCGCTGTCCGGTCTACTTCGAATATCCTAGTGCTCCTTCGGAGCTTGACTCCCTTGATCTTGACCCGTCTCGTCGAGTCGGTGTTGATCTTATAATCCTGAACCAATCGGTCGACGGTCTCACGGGTGAGTTCCGTCATGCTCCACACCAAGCAAGGAGATCAGTCTAGGATGTGAATGATCGGAATGTGTGTCTTTCGGCTTCTCCACGCAGATCACGAGCTTTTCGGCACCATGAGCAACACTATAATATGAATCCGCTGTACGTGACGGGCCAAAACCGATTCAAGACGTGAAACGCATGAGCATGCCAGAAGAGGAGATCGTCAAACGGGCTATAGATGAGTTGCACCTGAGAGTCTCGGAGTCTGCGAAAGGCGAGCATATGCCTCCTGTGAAGTCCCTCCCGAACGGCAACGACGTAGTGACCCTGAAGTGCACTCAAGGGTCCGTATCATACGAGGTCGAGGTAGAACTCACCAAGAGAGGGAAATTCGTAGACCTTCGAACGAAGTAGCAATTCCCAGTCGCGTCCTTGTCTGTCGCGGAGTGGCCGGTGCGGAACCGGTGGGACCCGCGACAACTTTGTTGCTGTAGATGTTTTCAGAATTGAGACCTCAGAACCCATTTTTAGGAACCTCAGTCTCGCATTTGTACGAAAAAGCTGGATCTTTCGCCTCAGATGGAGACCAAAATGGTGTGAGAATCCATCTTGTTCTCAGACGATGAGAACGCAGGTAGGAAGATCAAGAGAGGAATCACAGAATCAGGCTTTCCCTTGGAGCTTCACGCCATCAACGCCTGTGCAAGTCTGGAGAGACTGATTCCGCACGAGTTGCCTCAGGTGCCTGATATGGTCAGCATACGTGAGGTCACGATCTTGGCGAAGCTCGATGGAATATGTTGCTGCGACTCTATGTGCGATTGCTCGTCCGATGACTGGCCCAGCTCTTCCCAGGATCTCATCCAGTGCTGACGACAGTCTCTCAGGATCAGCGGCCATTCTGCCCGGCTCAAGGTCGAATGCTTCTTTCAGTCTCTGGCAAAGGTCATACTTGCGAATAGGTCCGAAAAGTGCGAGGCTCTCGTCGATCGCCTTCTGAAGCCTCTCCTCAAACTCGCTCAGATACCCCTCTGATCCTCTCACATCAAGTCCGTTCTTGCCGGAATATTCCATCTCTGATATCGGCGTGGCTGTTTCTGCGGGTACATTGCCAGTTGAGGGTCTCTCCTTCTCCAACGCGGTCTTGGGCGACTTCCTCCATCTTTTCGTAAGTAGCAATGCGAGAACAACGAGGAGTAGCGCCAACCATGGCGCGTGTGAGGGTGTGAGCTCGGCGGTTATGATGCAAGCGGCTTGGCTGTAGGCGTCCGTGTATCCGGGCTTACTGGCTGTGACGTAGATGGCGTATCCTCCATTGACGGAGTTTGGAGGTGCCGTGAACTGATCCCTGTAGCTGCCGTCTGCAGATGATAGGAGCAACGCTACATGAACCGGTTTGCCGTCAGGGTCATTTGCCTGAATCGAGACGCTTGCGGAGGGAACAGATATCGAACTCCCATCTGTTACCTGTCCTTGGATCGATACAAGCTCCCCTGGGCCATAGGTTTCCTTGTCAGTATACACCGTTACATAGAGCTGGCCAGCCGCGTTCGAACGTTCTGTCAAGAGGGGAAGCAGAACTATGGCCAAGAACAGTAACGCGTACAGCGTCGAACGTTTCATTCCGTTGCCGCCGAGTCGTCAGATTGCCAGCGATCTTGACCTAGCTGGTCTCTGTGGTGCTTGTTTGAGATGTTGTCAATGTTGTGCTGGTCTCAGATGTCGATTGTGTGGTCGTTGTCTCGGATGTGCTGCTACCTGTTGTCGTCGTTTCGGATGTCACTTGGCTTGTTGTCGTCGTTGTGGTGGGACCCGCTTCTGATGTGACTAGGAAAGCTGTCTCTTTGCTGTCGAGGAACTTTCCTCCTGCCACGATCGGGCGGTCCGAGACGAGAATTCTGACCGTGTAAGTTCCGATCTTGGCGTCAGTTGCCAATATCACGTGGACACCCACCTTGACCTGCTCACCGGTATGGATTGTGACCACCACGACAACCACGCTTATTGGGCTGTTGTCGGGGTCGAGAGCCTCAACCCACGTATTGGCGTCAACTAGGTCAGCGCCCGTGTTGTTCACCACAGCCCACACGACCACTGTCTCTCCAGGATGAAATTCGGATGAAAGCGTGCCGTTTGGCATGGTGATAGAAGCTTCAACTATGTGTACGCTTGGCAGATTGCTCAGCCCGACCGTAAAGGTGGCCGTGGCGAAAGCATCCTTGTAGCCTGACATGCTCGCGGTGGCGTAGACTGTATATGTCCCGTTTGCTGCGGTCGAGGACAGAGTGAAGTTCTCAGCGAAGCGTCCATCATCATTGGTTTGCAGAACTGCCGCGTGAACGTCATCGCCATCCGGCTCTAAGACGCTCAACGAGAGGTTTGCGCCTGCCGCCGACACTCCCGAGCCTAGTCTCACATAGCCTGAGATCTCAACATCTTCGCCGGCGACGTAGCTTTCCTGGTCTGTTGTTACAGAAACCTTCAGCTTCCCCGTTGTTGTCACAGAGGTCGTCTGTGTTGTCGTGGTTGTCACGGAGACTGCTTCTCCTTCGATTATCAATGTTGTCGTTGCGTTGCGGGTGGTTCTGTCGCTTGCACCGGATATCTTGAGGGTGTATGTCCCCGGAGGAGCAGACGGAGGCACGATGACCTTCAGGACGGATACGAAGGAAGGCTTCGGTTTCCCGTCCTCCGGGTTAAACCACGCTGAACAAGGTTCAGGCAGACCCGTCACGGAGAGTCCTACTTTGCCCCGAAATTCTGACACCGCGGTCACTTTGACAGAGTAGGTCGCTGATCTGCTCTTTCCGTTCTTCAAGTGCTGAACCTTATGTTGTGGAGGGTCTACTTTGAGGTAGAAATCACCAACTGGATTCGTCGCATTTGGTGCAATGGCTTCTGTGTCGGTAGATGTTTCGGACTTGGTCTTCTTGTCGGCCACAGTGATTTGGCCTTCAGCATACATTGGAGCAACGATAGCTATGACAGAGACAGACAGCAGCAGTATAGTCATCCAGAGCTTCCGCACTTCGAAGCACCATGCCATTTGTCAGACCGAGGCGAATTTAACCGACTACGTGTGTTACAGAGATACACTTCGAATCCGCTCCCGAACATCAGGCCCGAGCTTCACTCTACCGTAAAGTAAGATTCTCTGCCCTTGCGTTTCTTCTTCAGAAGGCGCATTCTCACCAGTTGGTTTAGGTAATCGCTTTCCGCAGCCCTTGCCCTGCCAGAGCGAGCGGCAACGTCAGCAGCGCTTGCCTCCCCAAGCTGGCATACAATGACGGCGGTCTTCCTAAGATGGTCTGGAAGAGATAGAAGAGTTGAGGGACTAAGCGCCAGCCCGTTTAGGTACTCTGGTGCGGCTGGTCCTAAACTGAGCGCCTTCTTCCTCGCCTTCCTGCGCGTGTAGATTATGACTACCACAAGTGCTGCTGCAGCGAGAAGTGCGGCCCATATGTACTGTCCGGGCGCCCTTGCCTCCACTATCACAATCTCGGCGTTGGCTCTGGCCTCTCCTTCGCTTGATGTGCCGATGACGGTGAAGGTGTAGGAGCCTGGGGCGGCTTCTTCTGATGTCTCAAGCTTCAATGCGATGGCTGAGGGAACGGTCTGGTTGTTGGAGCTTAGGCTGTATGAAACGTAGGCCGGGAGACCAACCAGCTCGACATGCACGGGTGAGGTGCTTCGACCTCTGCTTTCCAGCATTATTCTGAAGGTAGCGGTTTCTCCTCGTGCAACTTCGACGGCTTCGGGAGATATGCTGATGCTGAAAGGAGTAAACTCAACCGAAAACGTAAGTTTCGCGTACGCATCTTGAAAACCGGGCTTGCTCGCGGTCACATAGATCGCGTAGTCCCCCGCAGGCCGAGTGCTTGGCAGTTGAAACGCGTCGGAATACTCCCCGTCGTCGTCCGAATGAACCAGTGCAATGTGTATGCTGCTCCCGTACGGGTCGTTAACTTGTATCGATACAGAGGCAAGAGCCACGGCAGACTGATTCAGGCCGGCAACATGTCCGCGGATATTCACTAGGACGTTCATGCCGCTGATAGCTGTGTCAACATAGACCGTCACGTAGAGAGGCTCCACCGCGGCGCATCCATGGGGGAGCGAAACGGCTACAAGAGCGATCAGGAGATACAGTCTCGAACAATTCAGGTTTTGCGTCCTCCTAGTGGCGCACCTAGCGCGGGCTTGGAGCTGGGCGGTTCCCAGCTCTCGGAGCTTCCTGATATCAATATCTTGCTCGTGGTGATCTTGCTCCATTCAAGCCTTCTCCAAGTGGGAAGCCAGCTCCCTGTCCCCATCCTGATGACCGTTTTCGACTCCTAGCGGTGGCGTGCTCTTTCAACCACCGGAGTTCTCGGTCATTCTTCAGAACAGGATTGTGACTAGAGGGCTGCACATGACGGCGTGCCCGCCGTCGATTCTCTGCGCGTTGCCTGTGTCTACCATGTAGATGACATGCCACAGGAATTGCCATTCTTCATTAGACACACTCAACTCCAAATGTTCTCCAATGTTCAGAGTCAGTAAGCGCGTGGCGCGTCACATCCGGGGAAAGAAGCACGCGGCTTGGTGATTCGGCCTCAGCTCTTCCAATTGCGGCTCTCGCTCGGCGCAGATGGCTTGCGCGTAGGGGCATCTGGGGTGGAATCTACAGCCGCTCGGTGGGTTGATCGGGCTGGGGATCTCTCCCCTGGGCATTATTCGCTTCAGCTCAGCCTTCGGATCTGGCACGGGAATCGAGGACAGCAGAGCCAACGTGTATGGATGCAGCGGTTTCCCGAAGACTTCCTCCTTCGGCCCTGTCTCCACAATCTTGCCCAAGTACATAATAGCGATGCTTTGGCATACGTAGTTGGCCATGGCGAGGTCATGGGTTATGAACAGATAGGTTAGGTCGAATTCCTTCTTCAGCTCAAGCATCAGTTCGAGAATCTGCGCCCTCACGGACACGTCGACCATGGCGATCGGCTCGTCCGCAACAACAAACTTGGGGTTCAACACCAATGCTCTAGCAATGACCACTCGCTGCCTTTGGCCTCCGCTAAGCTCGTGGGGAAAACGATCGTAGAAGTTAGTCCATGGTTCCAGACCAACTCGTTCGAGCATGGCCCGTGTTCGCTCAGTCCGTTGAGTCGGCGTGCCCACTCCTTGAAATGACAGCGCGTGCTTGATCGCGTCGCCAACTCGGATGCGCGGGCTCAGTGAGGCGGTCGGATCCTGAAAGACCATTTGCATGTTTCTCCTGAATCTCCGAAGCTTCTCTCCGCGCAACTTGGCGATATCGACTCCCTCAAAGACAATGCTGCCTGACGTAGGCTCGGTCAGTTTGAGGCAGAGCCTTCCTGTCGTGCTTTTTCCGGACCCGCTCTCGCCGACGAGCCCGAGGATGTCTCCCCGGTTGATTGAGAACGATATGTCATCGACGGCATGTACGTAACTCTTCTGTGAAGTCAACAGCTTATCCAAGAAACTCTTCTCGACCGGAAAGTACTTGATGAGATTCGTAACCTCAAGTATGTTACCCAAAGCGTTCTACCTCTTGTCGTAGAGGTGGCAAGCAACCTCTGAATCGTCATGCCTCAGCAGTAGCGGCTCTTCTTTCTTGCAACGATCAAAGGCGTACGCGCAGCGCGGATGATAGAGGCAACCAACGGGCGGTTCAGCAAGGTCGGGAGGCGCCCCAGGAATCCAAGATAAGACTTGACCTTTCTTGGTTATGTTTGGGACAGAGTTGAGGAGCGCCTGCGTGTAGGGGTGCAACGGCTTCTCGAACAAGCTGTAGGTTTCGCCCAGCTCAGCAATTCTCCCCGCGTACATTACAGCAACTCGATCCGCGGTCTCCGCCACGATACCAATATTGTGTGTGATTAGGATCAATGTAAGCCCCAGACTCTCCTTGAGCTCTTTCAGCAGCTCGATTATCTGAGCCTCAACTATTACGTCGAGAGATGTTGTTGGTTCGTCTGCGATCAGCAGGTCGGGGCCGAGGACTAAGGCCAGCCCGATCATGACTCTCTGTCTCATTCCCCCGCTGAACTGATGAGGAAAGTCACCAATTCTCTCCGGAAGTATGCCGAGGCGCTCGAGCATGTCCTTGCCTCGTTTCAACGCATCTTCCTCAGTGACTTCGGGTTCGTGGGTCTGGATGATTTCGACGAAGTGGTCGCCGATCTTCTTGACAGGGTTGAGTGAAGTCATCGGGTCCTGAAAGATGTAGCCAACCCGTTTTCCTCTTACTCGACGTATCTCCTCGTCAGGGCAATTGACCACATCGATTCCATCGAGGGTTATGTGTCCTCTCACAATCTTGCCAGGAGGAGGCACAAGACGCACAGTCGACAGGCCGAGAGTCGATTTTCCGCATCCGGACTCGCCAACTAGGCCAAGTGTTCGGCCCTTCTCCATCGACAAAGACACTCGGTCAACTGCTTTCACATTCGCCCTAACTGTATGATACTCCACAACCAGCGATTGAATGTCAAGCAGTGGCATGTTTCCCGGTTCACCTTTGGAGGCGCGGGTTGAAGAGTTCGCTTAGTCCTTCTCCCATCAACGTGAAGCCCAAGGCAAGCAAGACAACCATTAGGCCCGGAAATGTTATCACCCACCATGTCCCGCTGGTGAGAAGTCTTCTACCATAAGTGAGGTCCCAGCCCCAGTCAGGAGTTGAGATAGGCAAACCTAGACCAACAAAGGTCAGACCTGCCGCGGTGAGAATAGCGTCGGCGAAGTTTATCGTGGCAACGGCAACGATCGACGGAATAACATTTGGAAGAATGTAACTGAAGAGTGTGCTCCTTCCGGTGGCGCCCATCATGCGGGCGGCTTCCGCGTAGGGAAGCTCTTTGATCGTGAGGACCTGGCTACGGATTATTCTAAAGTACGAAGGCACGTATACGACTGCGATCGAAAGAGCCATGTTGACAACTCCAGGTCCCAGCATTGCCGCGATCGCAATAGCAAGCACCAAGCCCGGGAAAGCGTAGATACTGTCCATCACCAAGGAAGCGACCTTGTCGGTGTATCCGCCAGTGTACGAGGCGAAGAGCCCGATCGGGACACCCACTACGATGCAGACGGTCACGGAAAGTATCGCGACCTGGAACATGATAGCTCCGCCAGAGTAAACTCTGCTAAGCATGTCTTGGCCAAGATGATTCGTTCCCAGCGGGTGCTGGCTTGAGGGGGGCGAAAGAATGGGGCCGACGTTGATGTCGATGGGGTTGTATGGAGAAATCCACGGTGAGATTACTGTCATGATTGCGATCAGGGAGACGACGGTGGCCCCGGCTAGTATGACCCAGCCTGCAAGTCCTCTTCTTGTGAGGTCCTTCAACGCGGGAAAGAGCTGAACCACAATCCTCCCTTTAGGTCTCTCATCACTCATTTTGAGCTCTCCTAGAATCGAATCCGTGGGTCCAAGTACGCGTATAGAATGTCCACGGCAAGGCTGACTATCGCAACCACAAGTCCGAAGAAGACAACCACGCCTTGGATCGCTGTGTAGTCTCGAAAGGTGATCCTATCCACGAGATATCGCCCCAATCCGGGCCAGGAGAACGTGGTTTCGGTGAGGACGGCTCCCGCCAGCAGTGCAGCGAATTGTAGGCCCATCATCGTGAGTATCGGAAGGAATGCGTTCCGAAGAGCATACCCATACACGACTGTGCGTTCTTTCAGTCCTCGAGCCCGAGCAGCAGTGACGAAGTCCAGCTGCAGTGTTTCCAGCATGTTTCCTCTTGTCAACCTAACGAAGATTCCGCACAGGACCATACCCAACGTCAATGACGGCAAGAACAGATAGCGAACGGACATCAGAAGCTTCTCCGGATTGCCTTCCAGAATACTGTCCATGACGTAGAGTCCGGATTTCCAATGCATGTCGCCAATGGTCAGTCCAGTGGGTTCCATTCCTGCATAGATGCGATCTCCCGCTGGGAATAGGTGAAGGTAGATCGCGAAGATCATGATCATCACCTCTCCAAGAAAGAAGACCGGAATCGCGTATGATGCCGTACCGAAGACCCGAATTGAATGGTCAGGCAGTGAATTGTATGAACGTGAAGCTTGGACGCCCAGTACGACTCCGACTGAGATCATGATTATCGTTGCCCAGATGGCAAGCTCCAAAGTGGCGGGAAAGGCTGAGAAGATCTGCTGCGAGACGGGTGAGAAGTCCTGCATCGATTTTCCGAAGTCTCCCCTCAATAGGCCCGACAGGTAGTCTATGTACTGGATCTCAAGTGGTTTGTCTAGACCAAGCCGGCGCTTGAACTGCAAAAGCAATTGTGGGTCGACCTGCTTCTCGAAGTGAAGCGACGCAGGGTCCCCGGGCAGAACTCTGACTACAAGAAAGACGAAGGTCAGGAGTAGCATGATCATGGGAATGGTCAATAGGATTCTGGCGATGATGTACGAACGAAGTGACATGAAAAAAGGGGGAGATCGGGCTACGTAGTTAAGAGTTACTGGTGCTGTCTCCTATGCGTAGCCCAGTTCTTGTAGTAGGCTCACAGTCAGTGTGATGTTCGCGTCGCCTAGTTCCTTGAAGGCGTCTTGGTGGAAGGCCATGCCGTTCGGTATCTGGCTGTAGAGCGGTACCCCTTGGCCCAAGAATACGGTGTCCACTATTTCCTTCCTGTCGAGCGCCGCTGCAATGGCTCGTCGGGCTCTCGCATCGTCGAAAGGCGGCATTCGCTCTTGGAAGCAGATATACTGGATGAACGCGCCGGTGCCCTCCCAAACCTTCAGGTTAGGGTCTGCCTGCATACTCTTGATGTCCGTAGCAGTCAGCTGCCTGAAGGCCATGTCTATGTCTCCGGACTTCATTGCGAGCGCTAGGGCTGTTGCGTCACTGTAGAACTTCATAATGATGTGTTTGGCCTTCGGATAGCCGTCTGCCTGACCGAAGTAGTTGGGATTTGCGTCAAGTTTCATCTCGTAGTCCTTTCCGGCTTTTCGCGTCCACTCTTTGAGAATGTAGGGTCCCAATTCGTTGGGGTTGCTTGCTTTCGCGTCTCCTTCGGTGTACTGAACAGCCTGGCCGGGCGTGTTCGGGGCTCTGGCGGGGTTAACGATGAACGAGCCCGAAAAGGCCAGAAGTGCTAGGAATGGCGAGAAAGAGTTCTTCATATTGATAACGACTTGGTATTTTGAAGGCGCTTGCACGCTTGCGATAAGATCGCTGTATCCCAGGCCGAGCTGGGGGCCCTCAGGCATTGCCAGGTTGATGTTTCTCTCGAAACTGTACTTGACCGCGTCTGCGGTGAACTCGGTGCCGTCTGAGAACTTCAAACCTTGTCTTAGGTCAAAGGTCCACGTGAGACCGTCTGCGCTCGAAGACCAGCTCGTCGCCAATGCTGGAGTGAAGTCATTCGGTCCTGCGGCAGATCCGGGCTTGATGTAGACAAGCGGCGCACCCAAGTTGTATATCATAGAGGCACCGAAGAAGTCCCAGACTTGTGCTGGATCTAAGCTCGTTTCGATCGAGTCGGTTGTGCCGACGATCAAGGTATCTTTGCCTTTGGGCGGAGTAATCAACCAATAGTACATGTTCTGCGTGATGTCTAGATTCACTCCGGTGACATCCGGTTTCGATACTGCCCAAGCCTTGCCTTGGTAGACTGGAACAATGGGCGCGTCCTTCACCATGATCTCCTGGATCTTGGCATATAGCTCGTCCCTCTGTGCTGGGTCCGTGATCGATCGTGCCTTCGCTATGAGCTCATCCATCTCGGGGTTGCTGTATCCCGTTCCAAGCCATCCGGCTCCAACCGAGTCAAAGAACGGCTGGACATAGTTGTCTGGGTCAACGTAGTCGGGATACCATCCGTACACGTAGACTTGCATCGTGTAAGCCATCCTGTTCTCCTTGTAGCTTGGCCAATCGGCCGCATGCAAGTTGACGGTAATCAGCCCGGTTCTCTCGAGTTGAGCTTTGAATACCGCGGCTAGGTCAGCGCTTTGTGGGTAGTGTCCTGATGACTCGTACCACCAATCAAGCACAAGCTTCCCTTTGCTTGGCTTCGTGGTGGGAGCAACCGTAGTCGGGGGAGCTGTCGTAGTAGTTGGTCCTGGCACTGGCGCCGGAGTCATCGCGTAGATGCCGACGGCGGCGATGACGATCAGGATTACTATGATAAAAACGCCCTGCATTCGTGTTATTGCTCTCTTGTCTAGTCGAATCTTCATTTCATTTTCCCTTAAGAAGTCAGGTATTGTTTCCTGTGCAGATATAAATCTAAACAGCCCGAGTCACCTCGCACACGAGCTGAGGCGCCAGGAAGCTACGCGTTGGACAAGTCTCAGCGTCTCTGCCTATTCGAACCCTCTCAAGAAGCTCAGGATCGACAATCCTAGGGTCTTGTGATTGTATCCGCCCTCCAACACAGCAAATCGTCTTGCTTTAGACTTCTTCTCCGAGAATCGCTTCAGCAGTCCTCCAATTTGCTCGTAGTCGGCATCACTGAGTGTTCCGCCCCAGTCAGCAACGCCCCTATCGAAACCAGCTGAAACTCCAAGCATGTCAAAGTCACCCGCGGCTGAAAGGAAGCTCTCAAGCTCTCTTCGTCGCCTACCCATGTGATAGTACGTCACATTTGCATCTCCCGCAAACGTGTTGCTTGTTCCATCTCCAAAGTGGAGGTCGAAGTCGACGATCAAAGCTTTTTCGATCTCTCGCGAATGAATGAGTCTCTTGATCGCAATCGCTATGTTGTTGAAGTAACAGAATCCCCAGCAGGAGCTCGGGCTTGCATGATGCCCCGGCGGTCTTATGAGACCGAATGCTGGTTCGCCAGCAAGAGCGATCTCGGACGCGCGAATGGCGCCGCCCACGGCAAGAGATGCTATCTCAAAGAGATGAGCATCTCGCCTAGTGTGTTCGATATGCGCCTGACCGTGGACGAGCAGCAGGTCGCTCTCTTCCGCGGGTTCTGGTTTCACGAATTCAAAGTTCTCCTTCAGCACTTCGTAAGCGTAGTCAAGTCTTCCTTCCGCGGAGGCTGGGTCTCCGCTGTAGACAGAGAAATACTTCTCGTCAAAAACGATCTTCAAGTGAATGCCCACTCTCTTGAGTTCACAATCTTCCTGTATTACATTGCGGTCAAATCCTTTACCGAGATCACGTTTTCGGCGCGAGAAGTGAGAACATTCGCATCAGTCAGCGGAGATGCCGCTGGCCATTCTCAGTTCTCGATTACGCATGAGCTTCTTACAATCGTTTGATGGGTCCTCGGGGAAAACGATAGAAGCGGCGGTAGCCTCTGCAGGTTACACAATGGCACGGGTAGGTCCATCTTGTTACGGATCTTCAACTCGCTCACAATGCGCAAGGAAGAGTTGCCTCAAGCGAGCGGGCAGAAAATCAAGGTATTCGTGTGCGGGCCTACCGTGTATGATTACGCGCACCTCGGTCACGCGAGAACCTACCTTGCCGTTGACATGATGGTCAGATATCTTCGCTTCAGAGGGTATCGACCGTACGTTCTCATGAACATTACAGACATCGACGAGCGGATAATCAAGAAATCTGCGGAGACTGGCAGAAGTGCTCAAGAGATAGCCAACGAGTTCGAGAAGGCGTTTTTAGAAGACATCAAGGCGCTCGGGATTGAAACGGTTGACAGATTCGAACCAGCCACAGATCATATTCCCGACATAATAGGCCAAGTCGAACGGTTGATTTCCGCCGGCTACGCTTACGAAACTGAAACCGGAGTCTACTTCGATGTCTCACGATCCACATCATACGGACAACTTTCGCATCAAAGTAAAGCGGATCTGAAACTCAGACGGCTGGAACTCTGTTCAACAAAACGTCATCCGGAAGACTTCTCGCTATGGAGAAAGTTCGACGACGGGCCGCTCTGGGATTCCCCGTGGGGCAAGGGAAGACCAGGCTGGCATATAGAGGACACCGCAATCGCCATGAAGCACTTAGGTCCGGCGTATGACGTTCACGCAGGCGGTGTCGAACTCGTCTTTCCTCACCACGAGGCGGAGATAGCGCAAGGAGAAGCGTTGAGCGGCAAAACGCCCTTCGTCAAGTATTGGATCCATACGGGCATGCTCAACGTCGGTGCAGTAAAGATGAGCAAGTCGCTTGGTAACGTGGTAACGATCAGGGACGCGCTCGCGACATATACGGCGGAGCAACTGAGGTTCTTATTTGCGAAGACTCACTACACGCTAGTAGCAAACTTCTCCAAGAACTTACTTCTGCAATCAAACAAGGAACTGGAATCCCTGCGAGAAGCTGTTCGCCAGTTGGGGGCCAGCTCAACCGAGAGAGCGGCCGGCAGGTCGGACTTGCGGCTGTTGAAGGATCTTTCGCGCCTTGAGGCTCAATTCACGGCGGCCATGGACGATGACCTCGATACAACGCGAGCGCTGAAACTCCTCTCTCGCTTCGTGCGCAGCAAGAAGCGCGAAATGACATTTCACAAGAGGCTGGCCTCTAGCACATGTGAGACGGCTGTGAAGAGGATACGTGCTTTGTCCAGCATCATCGGGATTCTAGCTGGCTAGTACAGCCATGCTCTCAAGGGCTTCCGAATGAGCGGTCGCAAGAACTTCCAAAGGCCGGAGGCTTCCTCGAAATAGAACCACCTGTCGTTTGACCCAACGGTGTACTTCTGAGATTGCTTGTCTCTGACGCGATCACAGAGGTTCACACAATAGCTGCCTCTGTAGAATCCAACGAAGATGTACCCGCCGTTCGCAAGGTCTGGTACGTTTCCCTCTATTCTTATCCCTTCGTCCTCGTCGAGCGCTTGCATGAACCTCTTCAATAGTGCGAGGTTTACGATTCTTCTTTCTCCGTAGATTGACCCCCCGCGCTTCATGTCCATCAAGACTGCTGCATGGGGCCTGTCAACGGACTCAAAAACCCTTTACCGATCCTCCTCATGCTAGCGTCTCTCGTCGGACCCGTAGAGAAGATCGGAGCATACCCAGACGTGAAACCAGCGCAGGAGAAGGAGAGGGCTGCAGTCTCTTCGCTTATCGTAGCGGTGGCGCTGACTTCACTGAAAGCGATTGTTGGCGTACTCACCAACAGTCTGGGAATAATCTCGGAAGCGTTGCATTCCGGCCTCGACTTGGTGGCGGCAGCTACAACCGTGTACGCGGTAAGGACTTCTAGCAAGCCTGCCGACGCGGATCATCTCTATGGCCACGGAAAGTACGAAAGCTTCTCAGCACTGGTGGAAACACTGCTTCTCCTGGCAACTTGCGCTTGGATAAGCTACGAGGCCACGCAGCGCCTGTTCTTCAGAGAAGCATACGTAGAAGCAAGCATAGCCGGTTTCGCTGTGATGATTACTTCGATTGTGTTGGACTTTTCGAGGTCTCGTGTTCTCTATCGCGCCGCGAAGAAGTACCGAAGTCAAGCACTTGAAGCTGATGCTCTTCACTTCAGTACCGACATCTTGAGCTCTGCCACGGTTATTGCTGGGCTTTTCCTTGTAGCCCTCGGCTATCGGGTCGCGGATCCACTGGCAGCGTTGGGAGTAGTTGTCGTAGTGGTTGTACTGAGCTTGCGACTAGCGCGGAGAACAGTCCTCGTCCTCTTGGATCGAGCACCTGAAGGGCTGGTTGAAACTATCCGCGCGGAAGTCTTGAAGATTCCCGGGGTTCAGTCATGTGGCCGGGTGAGGGTTAGACCATCAGGAGCACAAACCTTTGTTGACTTGCAGGTATTCGTCGACGCCTCTACGAGTTTTGAGAGAGTGAACACCATTGCGGTCGAGGTCGAGCGGGCTATCCGGAGAGTCGAACCTAACAGCGACGTCGTCGTGAGGACGCAGCCCGTAGCGAAACTGGAGACAGGGTTGGCTGACAAAGTCAGGAAGCTGGCCTATCAGATTCAAGGAATAAGGGGGCTTCATAGCATCGTGGTCCATGACGCGGATGAAGGTCTCCATGTTGAGATGCATGTTGAGGCCGATCCGGATGCTAGCCTTGAAACCGCTCACGGAATTACAAGCAAACTCGAGTCAGCGATAAAAGCGAGCATTCCTCAGGTTGCGCAGGTCGTGACACACATAGAATCGGCTGAGGAGATACCGCTCACCAGCGCGGACGTAACACTGGAATCCCAACGGATTGTGAACGCTGTTAGGGAGACGACGCTTGGGGTTCCTGGTGTGAGAAGGTGCCGAGAGGTTGGCGTTCACAGCGCTGAAGACGGGCTTCATCTGACTGTCACATGTGTTCTGGACGCGAGTCTGGCGGTCTCGCAAGCGCACGAGATCTCTACACGGATTGAGGAGGCCTTGCGCACACAGATCGAAGGGGCCTCCAAAGTCCTGGTCCACGTAGAGCCAGACTCACAGACCAGTCGAGCTTAGATTCTTACTCCGATTGGTTTTCCCAGCACTTCTCTGAAGCTGATCGATCTTCCGCCGACGACCTTCAGCCGGACCTTCAGCTCGTCTTTGCTGACTTCCACTATGTTGTATGAGTTGTTGAAGAATCCTCTGAGACGCTCCGAGGAGACGCTTCCAGCGTGTAGTATCGGAAGGTTCTGAACGTTCCACATCCACGGCCTATGCCTGTGTCCGCCAAGTATTATATTCGCCTTGGATCCGATAAGCGCTCGCAGGGCGTCGCCGGCGTCTATGATTGGAATAGTGTCAGGCCCGGTGTCCGGGACTTGGACTAGGTGATGATGCATTATGACGACTCTGCACTCACGCTTGTGCCTCCTCAGGTTCCGCTGTAGCCAAACCACTTGACGATGCCCGATCTCTCCTTCATCTCTCTCAGGTCTAGCTGTACCCACGACGATGAATGCGGTGTTCCCGATCCTCACGATCTTTCTAGAACTGAAGGCTTGTTTGAAGAGCAAGTATCCTGTGGAACGATAGTCATGATTTCCGCTCGTCACGACAATGTTCTTGCAACGAAGGCCGTCGAGCCTTTTCTTCGCCTCTCGGTACTGGCCCAGAAGGCCATTGTCCGTGAGATCTCCCGTAACCACAACTACATCGGGATCAAGTGAGTTGATCTCCTGCGCGGCCTGCCCGAAGACTGATGGCTGAAACTCATGTCCGCAGTGGAGGTCCGATATGTGAGCTATCAGCAAGTGCTACCGACTCTACGGCGTAGGATGTGAACGATCGTCGAGCATATGAGTGTGTGGTTGAAGGTCTGACGCAAATACGCGGGCGGCAGACTAGTCGTCTGGTGTTTCCGCGAGATCGGTAGGCTCCTGCTTTTCGTGAAGGCCTTTTTCCTCAAGACTCGAAGCTCGCTCAAGCGCCTCGGAGAGAGCAGCCTTCGGAATAAGGACACTCATATGTTTCTTCTCATCTCCGAAATCATTCCGTAGTCTTAGCATGATCCAATAGGTTCTGGATTCTTTGTCCACGCAGAGATCAATTCTAGCCTGCCAAACGTCAGAAGACAAATCAGAACCTCCGATGATCTTCCTAACTAGAACACATTGTCAGGCACTTAAGAGAATCCGTCAGCTGGAAAAGGTTCAGAGGTAAGTCAAGTCAGACAGAGAGATGGTGGAGGGATCGTGATCCCGGGGAGACCAACGGATCACGATCCACGTGGGTCGATGTCAAGCTGGGCGGGCATTGCTGGCTGCATCGAACTCGCATAGATCACGAGAGCGCTCGCCGTGGGAATGAGTTCGAATTGGTTGCAAGTTGCGGTGTGAGTGCTTTCATCGTCGGGGGTGGAAGAACGGAATGGCGTTCCAGGCGCACTTGCTAGTGAGGACGGAGCGATGCCAACCTGAAATATTGCATTAGACGATTCGGGTGGTGCGCGCACTGCGGTCCCTGACGCCTTGTGCAGCTTCCTTTGCCATCCTCGGATAGTTGTCGATGTTGCGGGTCTGAGACGGATTGATGCAACGCCGTCGTTCAATTTTCCTCCCCGTTTCAAACGGCATGGACGGGCAGTATATGAACGTTCCGATATCGGGACATCGACGTGCCCCGACGCGGCGTGCAGAAGTTGAGCTCAGCGAGAGCTAGGCCCTACGTGTCCACAAATAGACTCGGCGTCAGGTGGTCTACTTCTTCTCTTTTTCTTTCTCTTCCAGCGTCTTGCCGCATCTCTGGCAGAATTTCGCATCAAGGAAGTTCTTGTGCTTGCATACCGGGCACGTTCTCATCGGAACCGATTCCAGCGCGCTTGCGGCCCTTATGAAGACCACGTCTCCGATCTTCTCGACTTCGTCGAACGGCAGGTAGGATTCCTCTTCCCTGCCTCTCTCGACGACGATCGCCAGCTTCCCTTCAGCCGCCCAAGCGAGGTCTTTCACGGTCCCTATCTTTTTTGCCTCGGCGTCAATAATCTCCTTGCCGACAACCTCCTCTCGGCGATGCCACTTGACCAAGAAAGTCTCTCCGCCATGGATTTGGAGCCATTCACCATATTTAGCGTTGTCGCGCACAGACAACTCAGACATGCGTGAGAGAAGATTGGCATGGTTAAAGCCCACGCCCTATTGATTGCCCTCGACAAGGGTCAAGCGGCCGTCAACTTAGCTCGGGACATGCGCCTGATTGATCATTCTTTGAGAATCTTCTCGGCGGGGCGGGAGCTTTGCATTCCGCTCCTGCGCCAGGTTGATGAGTCAGAATCGAAGCGCTTATCGCTTGCCTTGGGTGAATTGAGGATTGAGGAGCGAGAGTTCAGCGAAAGACGACCCGCGCATCGCACGCTGATCGAAGTGCTTCAGAACCAGCTACCCCCTCATCTTCTCGCAGTCATTCCTAGGTCGCTCGATGTAGTAGGTCACATTGCCATCGTTGAGCTACCGAATGAACTTGCTCCATTTGACAGATTAATCGGCGAGGCCGTCTTGGAGACTTCCCCGAGCATCCGGACGGTGATGGCAAAGGCTGGCATCTTCTCAACTGACTACAGAGTGAGAGAGCTGAGGTTGATCGCGGGCGAGGACAAGCCCGTGGTGCGTCATAGAGAACACGGGTGCGTGTTCGAGCTAGACGTCAGAACCGTCTTCTTCAGCCCTCGGCTCAGCCATGAACGTCTGCGCGTCGCTTCACAGGTTCAGCCGGGTGAAATCGTCGTTGACATGTTCGCGGGTGTTGGGCCATATTCGATACTAATAGCCAAGACGCAGCCCGCATCTACCGTGTACGCCGTGGACGTGAATCCTTCGGCCTTCAAATTCCTAGTGTCAAACATACTAGCGAACAAGGTCCTCGCGAACATCAGGGCGATCAGGGGAGATGTTCGAGAAGTCGTCAGATCCGGCCTCTCTCGAATAGCAGACAGGGTCATCATGAATCTCCCTGGGAACGCGTTGGACTTCGTCGACGAGGCCTGCTCGTTCCTGAAGGAAGGAGGCGGAGTCGTCCACTTCTACTCCTTCGAATCCGCCGAAAAGCCGCAAGAAGACGCCTCGGCAAAGCTTCAGGAACGCGTTGAAGCTTCAGGCCGAAACGTGAGGTCAATCATGGCGACCAGAGTTGTTAAAGCGGTCGCTCCATACCGAGTCCAAGTAGCGGTCGATACTCTCATATCAGAGTCCGTCGTCGCCTCAAAGTTCGGCAACTATCTCGACGACGATTCTTGAGGACCGATCACGAAGAACCCTAACGAACTCTCGGCTCAGATCCGAAGCGGACTTATCAGCGCTGACCATAAGTGTCCTAGGGCACACGTAGTCGCTCTTGCGAACAACTAGATCATTCGGGTGGTTCAGCAAAAGTCGTCCATCTCCTCGTCCGGTGATTGTCTCACTTCGGTTCGCCACCTTGATTCTCAATACGACGCGTGCAGCATTGTTCTTCACCAGTTTCGTAAACTCTGGCGAGAGGTCAGCGGCTCCTTTCGAAGCGCGTGTCGCGACTATGCAGTCTCCTCTCTCCGTCAGGTCTGCTTCCTTCGTGATCTCAAGGGTCGTGGTGTGGCTTGCGCGGATCTTTGGGTGTCCCGACGCTTCAATTACCTCGACTATTCGCATTCGTTTTCGCTTTCTCACGTGACACGGCGGGTTCTAAGGCTTTTATTGGCGCTCACTGTAGCCGCTATACGGATCGGGCGCCAGGTTTGATAGACTTCTCTGAGAAACGGAGAAGAGCTGTCGAAGCGCTTCGATCCGAAGGTGTTCTGCGCGATAGTCGCATCGCTCAGGCGATGTTGACGGTTCCGCGCGAGCTGTTTCTACGACCTGAGGAAATGCCCTACGCCTATGTTGATTCGCCCCTTCCTATCGGATATGGGCAGACCACAAGCGCGCTCCACATGACGGCTCTATTCTGCGAATATGCCCAGATGAAGTTGGGACAGAAAGTGCTCGAGGTCGGCGGCGGCTGCGGATACATGAGTTGTGTCTACGCTGAGGTCGTCGCTCCCACTGACCGCCCCGAACAAGAATGGGGTCATGTTTGGTCCGTAGAAATTGTGAAGCCACTGGCGGAGTCTGCGAGACTCAATGTGGAGAAAGCGGGGTACGCGAAGAGGGTGACGATACTCCACGGTGATGCGTCTGTAGGCCTCTCAGATTATTCTCCCTACGACGTGATAATTGTGACGAGCGCCGCACCTGACATTCCGGGTCCACTGGTTGAGCAGCTCAGCCCCGGGGGTGTTCTGTTGATCCCGGTCGGAACGCCGCACTTCTTCCAAGAGCTGTTCCGGGTCAGGAAATCTCAAGACGGCAAGACGACCCGTGAGAACATGGGTGGAGTTGCCTTCGTCCCCCTCAAAGGAAAACATGGATGGCAAGGGTAGAAAGCGGGCACAGCGGCGTCATCAGGAGTCTTATCGGCTAGCAACGTGAAAGACCTTGACATCTCAAGACTCCTACTCAGCTTCACGTGAAAAGAGCCTCATCAGAAATCAGATCTGGAGTCATCTCGAAGAACAGAACATCGCAAGATTTCCTCGTCCGGTCTTTCGTCGGATTCCAAACTTTGCAGGCGCAGAAGAAGCCGGCAGAAGAGTCACAGTCATGAAGGAGTTTCAAAACGCAAAGACGGTGAAGGTGAATCCTGACTCCCCGCAAAGACAGGTGAGGCTAGAGGTGCTCTCGCACGGGAAGATCCTCTTGATGCCCACTCCGCGGCTTCGTAGCGGGTTCATTCTCCTCGATGACAACGTACCAAGGGATCGGCTGAAACTGGCATCGAGCATACGTGGCGCATTCACGCTCGGAAGAAGGGTCTCGCTCGACAAGGTTCCGGCGATTGATCTGGTAATCGTCGGCTCGGTCGCGGTCGCGCCGGACGGGGGCAGAATAGGAAAGGGCGAGGGATACAGCGAGATGGAGTACGGGATCCTCCGCGAACTGGAGCTCGTCACTGAGTCGACTCCAGTCATAACTACGGTGCACGAGTCGCAAATTGTTGCCTCGGTTCCGCTCGAAGACCACGATATTGCCGTTGACTACATCGTGACTCCTACCCGTGTACTGGCGACCGGGCGCGCGAAGCCTCGACCGGCCGGCATCATCTGGAGCAAAGTCTCTCCAGGGATGATGGAGAGAATGCCGGTCCTCAAAGAGCTCAGAGAAAGACGGGCGCGTTAACCGAAATAGCGCTCAAGCGTAGGCTTAGTGGCTGGTCTTGCCAAGCCTGTATCCATCCTCTCCAAAGCCTTTCTGACGCGGTCTTCGCTGAAGTCCCTTTCTTTGCAGAGAAAATCCACAACCTCTCCGACGTTGGACTTTCCCCAGCCAAGGGTGTAGTCAGACCGCACTTTCGGTCTCAGGAAGAACTCTTTGATCTTGTCGATGTTCTCGGGCAGATCAAGATCCGGAGTTCGAGCAGCAACCGCGGCCAGGTCTCCGAATTCTTTTATCAACTTCAGCGCGGTCTTGGGTCCAATCCCTTTCACTCCGTCCGGGTTATAGTCCGTACCGACAAGTATCCCGACATCCACGAGCTGCTCACGGGTCAGACCCAGATTCGCAAGAGTCTCGGCGAGGTCGACGACCTCAGGTTCGACCTCGACGTATGCCTGCCGTCTAGGAAGCTTTCTCCTTCCGGATATAGTGAGGTTCTTCAGCATTCGAGGTGTTCCGAATAGCAGCGAATCGTGGTCTTGGGATGCTGCGGCCCACACATCGCCTCTGGCGGCCATGTGCGCTGCCTGTGCTTCGCCTTCTGAGGGCGCTTGCACCCACGGGACGCCGAGACCTTTCAGAAGCCGCTTTGAGTCCTCGACCATGAGTTCCTTCAGCGTTGCCGCGGCCTGAGCGTACTTTCTTGCGTCCTCAATGCTTCCAGCCCTTAGCGCGACTTCGTACTTTACGGCAGCCTCTTCTCTCACCTTTCGTCGGCGTTTGATCTCCATCTCTTTCAGCTCTGGGGGTTGACCGTCAAAGACGTAGGCGACGCGAACCCCTTTCTCGCCTAGATTGGCTGTCCTGTATAGGATGCCGCTGAGATGACTGGTAACCCTACCCTGTCTGTCCATTAGAGGTGTGCCGTCGGGCTGTCTGATTATGGCAAGGAACTGGTAGAGGGTGTTGTACGCGTCCACGGCTAGGCTCTTACCCGATAGATCGTCCAAGAGGATCTTCCGTCTCGGCAGAACTTCGCCAAGGTCTACGCCCAATGCAGCAACCTCAGTTCGAGTCTTGGTCGAACCCTGTAAAGGCTATTGCGAATGCCTGCGGCGTGAGAAGTGCGAATTGCGCCCCTAGATATTGTTAGGCACACCTATCGGAATGCGCCTGCCGAAGGCCTCAGGCAGGTAAACATACGTTGTGTCAGGAGGAATCCTTGCGCTCGCCCAGAATGGAATACCGTGACTCCTGAGTATCGTCAGCAGGGGCCAGTAGTAGGATCCCGGCCTCGCGGCAAGATGCTCTAATCGCTCGCGTGAGATCTCAACTTCCGAGTCCAGCATTCCGTCTGCAAATCCGCGCACGTGCCATTCCAGTATGCTCGTAAGAGGTCTTGAGAGCCCGAACCTTTGCCCAATTCTCCACTCCTGAAAGAATGGTTCTACAAATCCGATCCGACGCAGCGTCAAAGCCAACCGCGGAATATACTCGGGCGGGACTCGCACAGCGCTCCTTGTATGCCAAGCCATCATGTTACTGCGCCTCTGTTTGACGAATAGCCTAGGCTAGGTTCGACTCCCTCTGCAGAGCAGTGGAACGGTCCGGTAACTGGTTTATCTAGTCCCAGAATGACTCGCAGTAGTTCCAGCAAGACGTACAGAACCATCTTGCCATCTGGGGAACCCACACCATAGGGGTTCCGCACCAGTGTATCTTTGGATGCGCAGGGACGGGAGGATAGGGCACCACCCAGTAGCCGGGTCCACAACATCCGCAAGACATTGCTGTTTCCCAAAACCGGATCAATGGATCGGGAATTAAACCGTTTCGAGCACAAGAACATGCAGAGACACAAGAGCATGCATCAGCTGTCCCGAAGATCGTCCAGCTCAACAGAAAGACGTACACGCCTCGTCTTCAGGTCGTTCTCGAGCCGGTGAGGGGCGGTCATTTTCATCAGTCTCTCTCACTTTAAGTCAACCTTGACGGTACATAGATACGCTATCTGGGCTGCCAGCCTTTGAGTTCTGAGCTACTCTGGGTCAATGAGTTCCTCTCGAATGGAATAGGGCAGCAACCAGAGGTTCTCAAAGATCTCCGAGTGGTTTGTGGGCCGTCTGCTGATCTTTGCATAAGGTGCAGAGGGGGCAGAATGCTTTGCGGTAAGACATCCTGTCCTCTCTTGGCCAAAGCTAGAGCCATAGCCACCCGTGTTGGCCTCGTTGATTCTGAGCAGATAGACGGCTCCACGCCGCCAGGAGTATTTGTGGGCAGATCCGGATATCCGCGTGTGCTTGTTGGTCCTATGATACCTCCATACCATGGAGACACGTCGGTTTTGGATACTCCTGAGCTATGGCTGGGCAGGACGATACAGGAGATTGTGGATCTGAGATACTCGCTGATTAGAGGCAAGACTCGCGTCAACATCTTTGACGCGCAGGAGCCCTTCGGGATCGTAGACCGACTGCAAGAGCTCACCATGAGCGGTAGCCCAGCGGAGTCGGAGGCTCAGTTTGCCAAGAAACCTGCAGGAGTTCTGACGCTGAGTGACGAGGTCCAGCCCTTTGGCCCATCCGCTCCCCTCCGGAGGTTTCAGGCATGGGGGATCAAGGCCGATACGCGAGTTGAGAAGGCATACTATGATCGAGACCTGAACGCCGCTGACGCAATAGCCCGTCTTCATGAAGACGGCGTGCTAGTCACACGCATTCAGAGAGCCTTCAGCATGGGCATGTTTGGAGTGGGAGCGAGGAGAAGGCTCGTTCCAACCCGCTGGAGCATAACAGCAGTCGACAGCACAATCTCAGAACGACTGCTGGACGAGGTCAAGCATCTTCCAACCATAGACGAATTCCGCGTGCACACATTCCGGTACATCGACAATAGGTACGTTGTGATGCTGATGCCTGAGAAGTGGTCCTACGAGTCGATTGAAGCTTGGTTCCCAGGAACAGCTTGGAATGAAGGCGGTAACTATCCGGCAATGATGGGCGACCATGAGGGATATCAGGGAAGGACAACTTACGCGAGCATCGGCGGCTGCTACTACGCTTGCCGGCTCGGGATCGCGGAGCATCTGCTCAAGGAGAGGAGGCAGAGCGCCGCCTTGGTTCTGAGAGAAATCCACCCAGGGTACATCCTCCCAGTCGGAGTTTGGAACGTGAGGGAAAGCGTGAGAGCCGCCCTGTCGAAGAAACCAGCGCAGTTTGACAACTTTCAGTCTGCATTAGACTTCGCTATGACGCAGCTCAGTATCCCCCGCAAGGCATGGCTCCAGGCCAGTCACATGCTGAGAGAAGCTTTCTTCCAGAAGAGAATCAGCAGCTACTTTGGGGCTCAATAGTCATACGGGCACGAAGAGCTTATTCCGTCTGTTCCATGCGGGTCGTCTGAATTGCTTCCTTACCGTATTTCCTCACGTAGTCTTCGCCAAGCGCCCCTGCGGTGCTCAGGTTCACGATCGTATTTGTGCTCGCTTCGCCGGTGAGCCTGCCGAGGTCGCCTTTGAACTGACGCCACTTGAGGTGAGTGTGCCCGCTCTTCGAGTTATAGATAATGCCGAGGACGTTTGAGACTCGCGTGAACCTAATGTCTCTTATCTGCTCGAGAGTTTCCTTGTCTTCAGCCTCAAGGTACATGGTGCCTTGATCTGAGGCTCGCTCCGGGAAAACGTTCTCGTCGCCGACATACTCGTCGGGGATGAATGAATCGCAAGTGCTCACGATCATGAACCGTCTGAAACTACTCAGATCGCAGACGGTGTCGATTTTCAAGCACGCCACCCGCTCCGCCGCGAGCGTGAGCTACGTCGCCCAGAAAAAGGAACGAGCAAATGTGTGAAATGAACCTGTCGGTTATACAACATTGCGACAATTCCGGGGATTAGATCGAAACGGGTGAGTCTCGATCTGTGTAAAGGCCTAGGTCCTGAACGAGCAACGGATAAATAAACGACAGCCTGCCCCCTCTAGGAAAAGAAGGCGTTGAGACTGAGTGAGACCAAGACGGTTCGAATGCCAACCTGCACTTGGTGTTCGAGGACCATTATGCCTGGAGAAGGTGCTGTGCGTTTTCCCTGTCCAAACTGCGGTGAAGTCACAATATGGCGCTGCGAGAAGTGCAGGACCTTCGGCAGACCATACAAGTGTGCGAAGTGCGGGTTCACGGGGCCCTAGGCGGTGGCTGTGGTTGGCGAAGGTGGTTGCACAGATCAAGATCTTTCCGACTGAGACGACGGTCGACCTTGGGGATCTGAGAAAGAAGGTCGAGGAGGCGCTTCCGCCTGAGACGAGTGTTGCTCGGTTCGATGAGGAGCCGATAGCTTTCGGGTTGGTGGCATTGGTTGCAAGGGTCGTCATGCCGGAGGAAGAGGGAAGAATGGACAAGGTCGAGGAAGCTCTGAAGTCTGTGGAGGATGTGGGTGAGATCCAAGTGGTCAACGTGTGGCGAACGTAAATGGTGTTACTATAAGTAACGCTTATATCCACGTCCCGTTACCTATAGTAACAGGCTACGCGACCCCTGGCAGCAGTAGGAAAGGGGGGCCGCGAGTGTGATCAAGATTCAAGGAATGAAGAAACGTGGTTGGAAAAGACATACAGCTGAGAGTTGCCGATGCGCGGCAGAGAGATGTGGGGCACGGCAAGGTAAGGATAGACAACGACACCATGCAGAAGCTGGGAATCACAGCGGGCGACTTTGTCGAAATCCACGGAAAGAAGATGACGGTCGCTGTAGCGTGGCCCGCATATGCAGAGGATCAGGGTGAAGAGATCGTACGAATGGACGGGCTCATCCGAAGGAACGCTGGAGTTGCCCTGAACGAGTATGTGGCACTCAAGAAGGCTGACGTGAAAGAGGCTCAGGCAATAATCTTCGCGCCAACGGACGTAAGGCTGAGCGTCGACGAGGAATTCGTCAGTTTTGTGAAACGTAGATTCATGGACATGCCATTCGTAGAAGGCGACATGACCCTTCTTTCGATCTTCGGTAGCGCGGTCCCGCTCGTGGTCACTCGGACCAGACCTCACGGCCCAGTGAAGATCCTAGAGACCAGTCACGTGCAAGTTCTGAGCGAGCCGACACCTGAGAAGAAAGGCATCTCAATGGTCACGTACGAAGACATCGGAGGTCTTCACGAAGAGATTCAACGCATCAGGGAAATGGTCGAGCTTCCGCTTCGACATCCAGAGCTATTCCAGAGGCTCGGCATCGAGCCTCCGAGAGGGGTATTCCTATACGGCCCTCCAGGGTGCGGAAAGACGCTCCTAGCGAAGGCGGTCGCCAACGAATCTGACGCAAACTTCTACGTAATCTCAGGCCCAGAGATAATGTCGAAGTTCTACGGTGAATCTGAAGCTAGACTCAGAGAGATCTTTCAGAAGGCTCAGGAGACTGCGCCGAGCATAGTCTTCATCGATGAGATGGACGCGATCGCCCCGAAGCGTGAAGAAGTGACGGGCGAGGTTGAACGGCGAGTTGTCGCGCAGCTTCTGTCACTCATGGACGGCATGGGGACAAGAGGCAACATCATCGTGATCGGCGCGACGAACAGACCCAATGCAATCGATCCAGCGTTGAGACGACCTGGAAGGTTTGACCGAGAGGTCGAGATCGGAGTCCCGGACAAACAAGGTCGCTACGAGATCCTACAAATCCACACGAGAAACATGCCGCTTGCTGAGGACGTGGATCTCAAGCGCCTTACAGACGTGACGCACGGCTACACGGGAGCAGACGTATCATCACTGTCAAGGGAGGCTGCGATGAAAGCGCTCAGGCGCTACATGCCCGAGATCAACCTCGAAGAGGAACGGATCCCGCCTGAGATACTTGACAAGATGGTTGTGAATGAGGACGACTTCCTCTCCGCCTACAGAGAGATCACACCGACGGCCATGAGGGAAGTCTACGTTGAGGTTCCCTCAGTACGCTGGAAAGAAGTCGGCGGGCTTGAGGAACTGAAGAACGAGTTGATCGAATCGGTCGAGTGGCCTCTGAAGAAGCCGGAAGTCTTCAAAAAGATGGGCATCACACCGCCTAGGGGCATACTACTATTCGGCCCGCCCGGGTGCGGCAAGACTTTGCTCGCAAGGGCCGTCGCAACAGAAGGCGAAGCCAACTTCATCTCAATCAAGGGCCCTGAGATCTTTTCGAAGTGGGTCGGCGAATCCGAGAAGGCAATCAGGGAAGTGTTCAGGAAGGCGCGGACCGCTGCGCCGGCCATAATCTTCTTCGACGAACTAGACTCGATCGTTCCTCGAAGGGGACTAGGATACTCCGACTCGGGAGCAAGCGAACGGGTGATCAGCCAGCTCCTTACTGAGCTCGACGGCATAGAGGCGCTGCAGAACGTGGTCGTGATCGCCGCAACGAACAGGCCCGACATTCTAGACCCCGCGGTCCTGCGACCCGGCAGATTCGATCGGTTGATCTACGTGCCAGCGCCGGATCCCAAAGCGCTCAAAGAGATCATCAAGATCCACGCTCGCGGCATGCCGCTCTCAAAGGATGTTGACTTGGATCAGGTCGCTCACATGGCAGCCGGGTACTCTGGAGCGGACATTGAGGCCGTCTGCAGGGAGGCGGCGATGAACGCTCTTCGTGAGGACGTGAACGCGGACGAGGTCACGCTACGCGACTTCAAAGAGGCGATGGAGAAAGTGAAGCCGAGCATCACGCCGGACATGGATACATGGTACCAGAGCTTCTCCAAACGCTTCAGGAGAGAGAGGGCCGCCGTACCGGCGACCATCGCTTAGGTGATGCGCAGGAAAGCTCGATGAACAAAGTCTGGGGGCCCCGCCCTCTCAACTTGGCGGTCGTTGAAGTCCTCCAACGCAAAGGGCCGCTCGCTGACAGTGATCTCTTGGACGAGGTCAAAGAGACCTACGGTGAGATAAGCTTCCGCGAACTCAACAACGCTCTCCTCAAACTCGAACTCAGCGGCATCCTGAGAGTCACACGCCTCATGAAAGGAAAGAGACGAGTAGAACTGGTTGGAGCCAGACAGCCGTAATTGAGTGTCTGCCACAATCGTTCACGAGCAGCTTTGACCTTCAAGGGAAGAGACTGCACCTGACCGAGGCTTGCATGTCTCGTGAACTCCAGTACTGACATCATCGTAGTCGGCTGCGGAGTAGCCGGGCTGACAGCAGCAGAAACGGCAGCCTCTTTGGGATCCAAAGTTCTTCTAGTGGAAGAACACGATCAGGTTGGAGCCCCATCGCATTGCTCCGGTCACGTAAGCATCAATAGCATGAAGCGCCTTGGCGTTCCGCTTCCCGACAAGATCATCAAGAACCACATCCGAGGCGCGATCTTTCACTCCCCGTTCGGTCAAGTTCTTCGAATTGAGCGTAACCTTCCAATCACGTGGGTTCTTGATCGCAGAGCCTTCGATCAGCACTTGGCAACCAGAGCTGAGAAGGCTGGCGCACAAATCCAATTCAATTCGCGAGCGATGGCTATGGAAACGTCCGACAAGGGCTCAGCCCAAGTGCGAGTTTCAGTTTGTGGTCAAACCCGCGCGTTCGACTGCAAGCTTGTCGTCGACTGCGAAGGCGCGGCGCCTAGACTCACTCCTCAACGGCTCTCAAGTGAAAGGCGACGGTCCATGTGGGTCAATTCTGCTCAGGTTCACGTTGACCGCGTGAAAGACTTGGACCACGACATGGTCGAGGTGTACTTGGGATCCGCGTACGCGCCCGGATTCTTTGCGTGGATAATACCTTGGCGAGACGAATCAGCAAAGGTGGGACTGGCTGCTCGTGAGGGCAACCCTCGCCTCCTCCTCGAGAGATTCATGGCAAAACATCCCGACGTTTCACAAAGATTGAAAGATGCACGAAGCCGCGACGTGTCCTTTCATCCCATACCTCTGGGTGGACCGATTTCTAGGACGTTCTGTCCTGGAATGTTGATTGCGGGCGATGCGGCGCATCAGGTTAAGCCGACGACCGGAGGGGGAATTGTGTTCAGTCTCATCTGCGGAAAGGCAGCGGGCAAGATGGCGCATCACGCGTCGGAGACGGGAGACACCACCGAGTCGTTCCTCTCAGAGTACGAAAGACAATGGAAGAGCAAGATAGGCCGCGACCTCAACGTCATGCGGCGTATCCGGAGGATGCTCTTCAGACTCCCAGACCGCCAGCTGGAGAAGATCTTCTCAGTCGCCCGCACCCTTGAAGCTGCGACCGTACTGACCAAGGCCGATGACATTGACATGCAGAGCAGAATCCTAGCCCGACTGGCACTAGACCCGCGGTTGACGATCAGTCTGCTCTATTCATCGGTCCTGTCGCTTCCGTTTCTCGCGGATATCTAAGCTTCTCAGGACTTCGTCCGCGCTTTGCTGACAACGTCCATGAACTTTCTGACTCGATTAACGTCGACCGGGTTCTCAGCTATTCCATCCATCTTGAAATAGGTGCCCACGATGGCGCCGTCGGCGTATTTGAGAAAGTCAACGATGCGGTCCTCGGTCGCGCCGCTGCCTAGGAGGATGGGCCGGCGAGCCAGCTGCCTAGCCTGCTTGACCTTGTCCAGGTCTGGAGCGCTTCCCGTCATCTTGCCTGAGATTATGAGGGCGTCGGCCAGGTAGAACTCGGTCCACTCGATGTGAGTGGCCAAGTCTATGCCGGGGAAGGCGACGGAGTGTTTCTTGTCGACATCAGCTAGGATCTTGATGTGCTCGGCTCCGAGTTCCTTGCGCTTACGTATGAGGCGGGCGGCACAGCCGTGGTCGAGTTCCCCGGTGTCCCAGACGCGGGCCCCGGTCAGCAGGCACACACGGATGAAGCGTGCCCCAGCGGCCACCGCGATGGCGAGAGTGACCACACCACCGTTGTGCACAACGTTAACGCCTACGGGAACGTCAACTGCCTCCACAATTTTCCGCGCAGCGACGGCGTGCGCAGTCATCTCTTCGGGAGGGACCTCGGAGCCCACGAAGTAGGGCAAGTCCCACATGTTCTCAACGATGAGCCCGTTCACGCCGCCCGCGACGAGGGCCCGGGCGTCATCTAGGGCCTTCTCGATGATCGGTTCCATCTTGCGGCCGGTGTATCCTGGCGAACCGGGTAAAGGCTGGAGGTGCACCATACCTATGATGGGTTTCTCCACCTCGAAGAGTTCCTTGAGCGATTTCAGGCGGAGATTTTCCAGCCTCTCTTTCCATTCAGCTTTCATTTTTGATGTTCCTTCAAGCGCTTGTATTGTGAGAAACCGGGCTGTCGCATGCCTTAAACCCGGCGTTTCTTTGGAAACGCCGTTCCGCCACTGGACTACTGGTTATGACGCCGTTTTACCGTCACGTCTTCGGAAATTGCTCAAGGATTCTTAGCAGCAGCTCAAGTTCTTGCGTCCAGTTCTTCAGCGCTGGGTCGGACAGACCCCGACGGATCAGTTCCCTTGCTTCCCGCGGTCCCGGCAGGTGTTCCCCCGCTCCCAGTGCGGTGCATGCTAGGCCTCCTAGGGCGTTTCCCAGCAGGGCTGACGAGCGTAGCCCGAGTCCCCACTGACGCCCCAAAATGAACCCGGCGTCGAAGCTGTCTCCTGCGCCAGTCGAATCCACCGCGTCCACAGAGAAGGCCGGGACTCGAAAAGTCTCGCTGCCGCCCGCTACGGCGCATCCTTCTTTGCCCAGCTTCACGGCTACTGTTTCAACTCCTTTCTCAAGCAGCGTCTTCAACGCTCCTCTGAGTTCTACCCTGCTGCTGAGTGCGCGGGCTTCCTCCAAGTTTTGGAAAAGCACGCTCGTCCGGGGCAGTAGCCTTCGCACTTCATCGCTGGCTTGGCGAGCGGCATGCACGCCGACATCTAGACTTACGGTTGTCTTTCTCCCAGCGGCGTGTTCCAAAACGCGGAGCGTTGTGGTGCGCTGAGGATCCTTCAGAAGAGCGTAACCGGAGACATGCAACCAACGTAGATCGGGCCAGGCGACGGTCTCGAGGGAGACCGAAGTGAGGTTAACGTTAGCTCCGCGGTGACCAAACATTGTACGCTCTCCGTCGGGCATGACCGCTACGAACATAGTCCCGGTCATGGCTGTAGGGTCGCTTTGCACTAGAGTCAAGTCGACTCCAGCCTTCTCCAGCTCCCGGAAGACGTACTCACCCAGGGGATCGGCTCCCACCCGGCCTAGGAGACTCACATCGACCCCGAACCGGGCCAACATCATAGCTGTGTTGGCGGCCGAACCTCCAGCGTGCAGCTCTGCCTTTTCTGAGAGGCCTTCGCCACCTTTCTCAGGGTAGTGTGAAAGGGTTGCCATGATGTCCGCATTGATGTCTCCGACCGTTAGAACAGAAGGCATTCCCTTTTGCCTGCAGCCGCTATTTGCCGAGTCAATTCCGGATGCCGAAGCTACTCTGCGTTTCTTCGAGAATGCCTTCATCGGTCGGCTCCGCACCAAGCTATCTTTAGAGGCTGACCTGATATTGCTTGCCGCTACGCTCAGGCCTCGGAAAACTACTGGGTTCCTAGATAGCTTTCGCTTGTTTCACCTTTGGATCTCCTGCGCGCGGAGCTGAGTCCGCGTGCAGGAAAATCTCGCCAAACGTTGATCGATCCTAGTAGTTTTCGCAGAAGAGTTCATAGTAGGCTCTGTCGTGTGCGCAGACGGGACATTTCTCCGGAGCTTCCTGCGCCTCTATGACATTGCCGCAGTTACGGCACTTCCACTTGACGAGGGTGGGCTTCTTGAATACTTGACCAGTCTCCACATTGTTCAGAAGCTTCAGGTACCTTCGCTCGTGGTAGGCTTCCACAGACGCAACGCTTCGGAACGTAGCAGCTATCTCTCTAAAGCCCTCACTAACGGCGGTCTCCGCGAAGCTTGGGTACAAGGTTCCCCATTCCAACTTTTCGCCAGCGGCAGCAGCCTTCAGGTTCTGGGCTGTAGTTCCTATGATGCCTGCCGGGTACTTGGCGGTGATCTCAACATCGCCGCCCTGCAGGTGCTTGAAGAAGAGTTGTGCGTGTTCCTTTTCGTTGTCAGCCGTTTCAGTGAAAATGGCTGAGATCTGTTCAAAGCCCTCTTTCCTTGCTGCGCTGGCAAAGAAGGTGTAGCGTGTTCTTGCTTGAGACTCTCCCGCAAAAGCCGCAAGAAGATTCTTCTCAGTCCTACTTCCTTTCAGCTCCATATTCAGCATCCTCTCATGTCAGTGCGCTGGCTCCTTTTTGGTTCAATCGTATTAACACTACGTTGTGGCTCGTACACTCAAGAAAGCGTCTGTCTCAACTAGCTAGGACGTATTGCGTGCAGAGGCCGTCGGCTCTGACCGTTCAACATCTGGTTTTCGGCTACGCCGGAAGGACGCGTTCCGCAAGAACCCGAACGAGGTCGGTGTCCGGATCCTACTTGCCTCGTGATGAGAGTTGACGAAAAGCTTCCGTCAACGCCGGGATGACCTTGTAGAGATCCCCGACGACTCCGTAGTCTGTGTACTCGAAGATAGGCGCCTTCGAGTCCGTGTTCACGGACACTACAACACGCGCATTCTGTATCCCCGTAATATGCTGTATCTGCCCAGAGATCCCGCAGGCGATGTAAAGCTTCGGCGCCACCTTCTGACCAGACAGACCGACGTACTGATCAACCGGGAGCCATTTCAGGTCCTCAGCGATTGGGCGGGAGCAGCCGACGACGCCGTTCATGGTCTTCGCGAGTTCCTCGATGATGGGGATGTCCTCCTTCTTCTTCAGGCCGCGTCCAAATGAGACAATAGCTTCAGCATCAGTAATCCTCACGCCAGCGAACTGCTTGGGCTTCCGCTCAAGCACTTTGACTGGAGATTCGCCTGTCTTTGGCTGAACTTTCACGATCTCTCCAGTTCGCCCTGGGTCCTTGCTGAGCGGCTGGATGACACCTTTGGGAAGTGTGAAGATCTGTGGCTTGGATCGAACGATCAGTGTCTCAGTTATGTTTCCTCCAAGTATCAGACGGTCAACGACAACGTGTTTCTTTTCGGCGTCCACGTCCAGTTTCGAACACTCTGTGCAACATCCCGTCTTCAGACGTTCCGCGAGTCGCGCGGCAAGTTCTAGTCCGCTCCGAGTTGCTCCAACGAGCACGACATCAGGCCGGTAGTCTTGCATCATTGCGCCCAGGGCGTCTGTGTACGGGTGAACTTGGAACGTCTTGAGTGACGGGTTTTGAACAGTATAGACTTTGTCGGCGCCAAACGCTATCAGGTCCTTGCTCGTCTCTGAGACGTCTTCGCCAACGGCGATGGCCGCTAGGTGAGTTCCGAGTTTCCCTGACAGTTCGCGGCCTTTCGAGAGCAGCTCCCGCGCTACTGTGGGAGATTCGGAGAATACCCACACTCCTTCATGTTTCTCAACGGTTGTCAAGCTACTTTCACCACTCCTTCGGCGATGAGAGTCGTCACAAGTTTCTGCGCGGTTTCGTTGGGCTCGCCCTCTATGATCACTCTCTTCCTTTCTCCCGTGGCCACTGCAGATCTCAGAGGCTCTGTCAGGGAGCCTTCTCGGCCCAGCTCGCTCGGTTTCAGTCCGATATCATTGGCCGTCCAAGCGGTCATGGGTTTCTTGGACGCGGCCATTATGGCCATGAGTGTGGGAAGTCTTGGTTCGTTGATCTCTCGTGAGACAGTAATGAAGGCCGGAAGTGTCGATTCGACAGTCTCGTAGCAGTCCTCAAGGTTCCTCTCGACAGCGACTTTCGTGTCTTGCAGCGTGACCTTGACTGCGTAGGTTATCTGGGGAAGGTTCAAGTTCTCGGCTGTTCTAGGTCCAACCTGGAAGGAGTACTGATCCTCGGATGTCTCGCCGCACAGTATCATGTCGAACTGTCCAATCTTCTTGATGCCCGCCGCCAGCGCGACCGCTGTCGCATGAGCATCAGAGTTCTCGAATTCCGGTCCTACTAGCATGTAGCCTTCGTCGGCTCCCATGGCGATGGCCTCACGCAGCGCTTCCTTCGCCTCGGGCGGTCCCAGCGTTAGTACGGTGATCTTTCCGCCGTGTTTCTCTTTCAGCCTGACAGCTTCTTCGATCGCGTTCTTGTCGGACTCGCTGATCACGCGCGCGACGCCTTCAGTTTTCAGTTTCTTGGTCGTTCGGTCGATCCGCAAGTCTTGCGTGTAAAAGACCTGCTTAGCAAGCACAATGACGTTGGTCATGATTCTTCCTCCACGACGCGGGCTCGCATCTATGCCGCCTATGAGTTTATGATGCTGACTATTCGAGCGCTTCCGCGAAGAGTTCGGCGATGTCTCTGATAGGCATCTTCTCTGAGGTGCCAAGAACCTTCGACGCGTCTTCGAACATCGAGATACAGTACGGGCAAGCCGCCGCAAGAATGTCTGGGGCCAGTTGCTGAGCCTCCTCGATCCTGATCACGCTGCATTTCTTCTGTGCTTCCACCGTGTACCATGTGTTCCCTCCTCCGCCGCCGCAGCAGAAACTCTTGGTACGCGATCTCGGCAACTCCACAAACCTGCCAGCGGAGAGCGTTCTAATGATGGCCCGCGGGGCCTCGTACTCGTCGTTGTATCTGCCCAAGTAGCATGGGTCGTGGTATGTGACAGTCTGCTCGATTCCTTTCTTGAGCTTCATTTTTCCGCCACGAAGAAGTTTCGCTATTAGCTGAGTGTGGTGGACAACTTCGAACTTGCCGCCGAATCTCGGGTACTCGTTCTTGAAGGTGTTGTAGCAGTGGGGGCATTGAGTGACGATCTTCTTGACGCCACGCTTGTTCATCATCTCTATCAATTCCATCGCTGTCTGCTGGAATCTCCCCTCCTCTCCGACCCGGCGCGCAACCTCGCAGTTGCACTTCTCATCGTTTCCTAGGACGCCAAAGCGGACCTGCGCCGCTCTCATGATCTTGACGAGGGCGCGAGAGACCATTTGGTTTCGCGTATCGTATGAGCCAGCGCACCCGACCCAGTACAGAAACTCCTGATCTGGCTCTTGGCCCCAGAGTTTAATGTCGAGTCCATCCGCCCACTTCATTCGATCCATGCTGGGAAGCCCGTACGTGTTACCAACGTTTGTCAGGAAGGTAATCAGATCCCGCTTCTTCTTGTCCACCTTGCCCTCTACCATCAAGTGTCTGCGCATATCGTAGATGGCTTCCACGTGTTGAATTAGAACCGGGCATTCCTGAACGCACGCCCGGCAGGTAGTGCAGGCCCAAAGCTCCTCCGGGTCTACCGTCTCTCCATGTAGGCGCCGTGCGGCATTCGGGGGTTGTAGTTCAAGGTTCTTCAGCTTGAGTATGAGATGCATCGGTGAGAGTTTCGTTCCGCTTGCGTTTGCAGGACAGGCGTCTGAGCAGCGTACGCAGAGGGTGCACGCGTCGAAGCCGAGCTTCTGGCGCCACGTGAAGTCGTTGATCTCTTCCGCTCCTACCTTCACGTCGAAGTTTCCAGTCTCTATCATCTGTTTGAGATCGAACGGGGTTGTCAGCTCTCCTTTCACCGTGATGGGTGTGTAGTAGGCGTTTAGCGGCGAGGTGATCAGGTGTATCAACCGCGAGTTCGGTATGTACGCAATGAGCGAGAAGACCAACGCGGAATGAATCAGAAAGAGGCTCGGGTAGAGTTCCACGAGCACCTTGGGCCCCAGCGGCTCAAAGAGCGGCGAGAGCGCCTCTCCGACAGGGGAGACCCAAGCCCAAGTGTTGACTCCCATCATCAGGAATCCGGAGGCCGCCATGGCAACAATGACGCTGTATACGAACGAATCTTCCCAAGCCGTTTCAAGCGGAGGTCCGGCGGCCCTCAGGCGTTTGTAGTCTAGCAGAATTAATCCCATGCCGAATAACAGAGCTAGGTAACCGACAACGTCCTCCAAGATTGGAAAGAACATTCCAAGGAGCAGTAGAAAACCGATTATCGAGATGAGCACGTGCATTGTTCCATTGTACTTCTTGCTGAGAACTTTCGCCTGCGCTATGCCAACGTAGACTAGTCTTCCGAGCCTCGAGAGCCGGGTTCCTGAGATCTTCTCCGCCCTTCCTTGCCTCCACGCCCGCACATGTCTTCTGATTCCTGTGATGAAGAGGACCGCTGCAATGACGCCGATCACGTACCAAGCAACAACGAAGGGTAGAGGAACATGCTGGAAGATGTCTCTGATGATGTCCATCGCTAAGCCTCCTTTCACGACAACCTCGCGTTATGACGGCGAAGGATAACGTAGACAGGGACGGCTCCCACTAGCGGAACTACGATAACGATTGATCCAAGCATCATGTTCATAGCGTCGATTGGAATCAACAACGTTGATGAGAGGATCTCATTCAACGCGTAGAGCGTCAGTGTCGACAAGAGTCCGATGGCCCAGACTCCGATGGCGGTCTTCAACGGCCTCCGGAGCGCGCGTACTTCGCTCCCGCGGTCAATCACGGGCAGAAGAAGAAGCACGACGAACATGGCGGCCGCGATCAGTATCCCAATGACCTTTGCGCTCACCAGATCAACGCCAAAGATTGTGGCCGGAGGAACAAAATGTACGAGGTCGTAGACCCAACCGACCCATTTGAGAAGACCGTACGCCCAGAGGAAGTACCACTCAGGGGATATGAACTGTGGCGTGAGGAACTTGTTCGCTGGGTCGCCTGGCATCTGGACTGCGTAAGCTCCCAAGAGCAGCACTAGTCCCAGCGTGACGAGGGAGATGATCAGGACAGGGCCGATCTGGTGCGGAAAGAATGGGGCGAAGAGCGGCCCTGCCTGCTTTCCGACCTGGCCCTCGCGATTCGCCTGGGTCCTCCAAGCTTCCTCCGGTTCCGACACTCCCTGAAGGACGACCAGAACGAGATGTGCGCCCACCAAGACCAGAGCTACAACGGGCAGCAGGCTCACGTGGTAGAAGTACATTCTCGTAAGCGTCAAAGGGGACAGGGTGGTTCCGCCGAGAAGGATCTGCGCAATCAGGTCGCCGAGGACGGGGACCGCTCTCACTATCTGCACACTGATCGTTGCGGCCCAGTAACCGAGCTGATCCCAAGGGAGCAGGTAACCGGAAAAAGAGTACACAAGCGCCAGCCCAAGCAGAACGACACCCAAGACCCATGATATCTCACGGCCGATTCTGTACGGGCTGCGGAAGAAGGCCCAGAACGCGTGAATCGCGAGGGCGGCAACGAGAAGGTTCGCGCCCCACTGATGTATGCCTCTGATCAAGGCTCCGAGTGGAACATATTTCATGATGTACTGAACGCTCAGGTAGGCCTGCGTTGGAGTCCCCGGGTCACCGACCGCTGAAGGCACGTAGTGGAAGGCGAGAAGGAGGCCTGTGACCCCCTGCAGGATTGCGAGAAAAGCCGTGATCGCTCCCGCATAGTAGTATGGGTACCCAAGCCAGAAGATCCTAGACTTGTTCTGCCGTGTCAGCGTGCTCGGTAGCGCGAAATTGATGCTTCTCTGAGCTTCCGCGATGAGCGGTGAGATCTTATACCGTTTGTCAATCCAGTCGTAGAGTCTCTTCAGACGTGTGGACAAAAGCTTCACCCACAGTATCCATAGAGTTCGACGTTTTCGGGAACCCCGGCGACTTTTCCGTCCTTGATTTCGATCGGTATTATCGGCGCGGCCCTAGGCGGCGGTCCCGCCATTACCTTTGCTCCGAGATACCTGGTGCCGTCGAGCATTACATCGCTGACAACGTTGTACGGATCGAAGACGCCGTCGTGACATCTGCAGAATAGTACGTCCTCGGTCGGTCGGTCCAAGCGCCAAGTGGCTATACAGCAAAGATGAGTGCAGGTCGCCGCGAATGCGATCAATCCGTTGGTGGCCGTTGCGCCTTGAAGCCTGCTTTCATCAACGCGGATTACAATCGCTGGAATGCTCTTGCGCCAAAGAACGCCGGCGCCTTTCCCAACTTGGTCGAAGTCCTCCAGCATGACCTCGGTTCCGGACTTGTCAGAGTACCACGTGCCCTTCTCGGGGCCGTATCTGAAGACGTTGTCAACTTCCCCTTGCTCCTCGCCAGCCCCTGTGCTCGGCAGAAGCGACATCAGCAGTGACAGAAAGGAGACGAGAGTTCCCACAACCCCCGCAGAGACGATGGCCTGGACGAATTGGCGTCTATTCATCGCCGGCCATCTCCTCTTCGCTGCGCCGCTCGCGGTCTTGCTATTCATGCTCTTCACCCTCCTCGGTCTTCTTGAACAGATTCGCGGCAACGATTTCCAAGCGAGGCTTCCTCGTGAACGCCTCGCTCAAGTATGTGCTTCTGTAGACTGCTAGGATAGCCGCAGCGAGAAATGCTGCAATCGCAAGCATTGTTCCAACCGCAATTGACCCAACTCCTTGAAGCACGCTCACAACTATGAGAGCGTCCAGAACGAGCTCCAGGATTACGAGCGTTACTACTGCGAGATAGGGGGCATCGGAGCTGGAGAGCGGATTCTCAAGCCTGACCGTCTCGCGAGGACCAAGAGGATTTAACTGCGGCATCGTCTTGTTCCTCTCTGTTCTGAGAACATAGAACATGATCCCCATCAACAGAAATACGAAGAGGAAGGCGATGAGCCCAGCCTCGAACGAAGGAATTTCCGTGATTAGGGTTGTCTGGTTTGAGATTCCAGAGGGCCCGCAAATGGCCAGTTCCATCTGAGGATCGAGCGGTGAGTAGCTCGCGTTACCGTATATTAGTCCTCCTCAGACCTGTGTCGTTCAGCGAGTACTAGCACCGCGTTTGATGAATCAACTGCTGACTTTGTTCTTCTGAGAGCCCCGGCATCAAGTGCTTATACTCTTATTTACTGATCGGTACATTCTGCGGACGAATCGGCAAGTGAGAGAATGAATACGGTCAAGGTCGCGCTGTACGGTGTAGGTCCAATAGGTTCCGGGATAATCAACCTACTGAGTAGAAAGTTTTGGGCACAAATCGTCGGCGCAGTTGACGTGGACGAAGAGAAGGTCGGCAAGGATCTCGGAGAAGTTGTCGGGCTAGGTCGTCGAATTGGAGTTGTGATCTCTCGCGATGCGCACGAGGTTTTCGAAAGGACTTCGCCTGACCTTGTTGTGCATGCCACTTCATCGTATTTACCAGACGTCTGCTCGCAGATTCTTCAGTGTGTGAACGCGAAGGCAGATGTTGTTTCGACATCGGAAGAGCTGTCATACCCCTACCGGAAGTATCCTGACCTCGCTAGGAAGATTGACGAAGGCGCAAAGGCTCAGGGCGTGACCGTTCTCGGAACTGGAGTGAACCCAGGTTTTGTTATGGACACTCTTGCGGTCGCAATGTCAGGGGTCTGTCAGACGGTCGAGTCGGTGGCCGCCGAACGCGTTGTCGATACGTCCAAGAGAAGATGGCAGCTTCAGAGGAAGACTGGGGCAGGGCTCGGCGTGGAGGAGTTTCGGAGGCTGGTCGAAGAAGGGAAGATCAAGCACGTAGGGCTTCCGGAATCAGCGATGATGATCGGTGCGGCGCTTGGTTGGAATCTGGAGAGCGTTGAAGAAGAGATCACGCCAGTCGTTGCTGAACAGCGAATTCGAACCTCCTACGTTGAGGTTATCGAAGGAATGGTTGCCGGCGTGCGGCAGGTGGCAAGAGGCATCACCGCCGGAAGGGAGCGCGTGGTGCTTGACTTGAGGATGTATGTCGGCGCTAAGGATCCACGGGACTCGATAAGGATCGAGGGAGTGCCCCCGATTGACCTGAGCATTCGTGGGGGCGTCCAAGGCGATCAGGCAACGGCTGCTATCGTTGTGAACTCGATACCGAACATAGTGGCGGCAAGCCCTGGCCTGAAGACGATGATAGATCTTCCGATCGTCCACGCCACAGTCTGACTTGGGACGCTCCTTCAACCGGAATGAAGACTTTCGCAGATCTTGTCGATCAGGCCAGCGCTAGCGCGCTTGCGTTCTCACGTACTCCTCAACACGTGAGACCAACGCGTCGATGTCGCTCTCAGAATGTGAATAGGATATCGCGCCGTGCAGCAGTTCAGGCGCCAACACCAGTATACGATTGTCGAGAAGGAACCTGAAGATACGCTTCGATTGTTCCTTGTGAGCCTCGGAAAAATGTCTGATGTCGCGAACATTCCTTTGCCTTGTGAAGTGAATCGAAAACAATGACGCTATGCCGGTGACTCGGGCATTCAAGCCGGAACGATCAAAGATCTCCGAGAGTCGAGTCCTTGCGGTCTCGCCTAGGCTATCAATCTTGTCATACACCGGCTCGTCCTGAAGCGTCTTGAGCGTTGCTTCGCCAGCTACGAGCGTAAGGACGTTTGCGGCGCCGGTTCCTCCATGGAAGCAGAAATCGTCGCCGGAGTATTTCGTGTGGTCCATGTGCTCCATGATGTCGCGCCGTCCGGAGATCGCGCCGATCGGTAGTCCGCCGCCGATGATCTTTCCAAGAACTGTCAGGTCCGGTTTGACGTGGAAGTACGCTTGACCCCCACCTAGGCCGAGCCTGAATCCTGTTATCACTTCGTCGAACACAAGCAACGCGCCATTGTCATCACACAGCTCGCGTAGTCCTTTCAGGAACTTTCGTTCAGCAGGTATCATTCCGTTTGCGCCCAGTATTGGTTCCACGACTACACAGGCAAGGTCCTTCTTGCGTACGATTCTTCGTGCTCCGTCGAGGTCGTTGTAGGGAAGGACGATCGTGTCGCTCAGGGTTCCTCGCGTCAGTCCGCCGGAGGGGAGCGCTTCAAAGGGAGGCTTTATGGCGCAGTGGAGGGCGTCGTAGCCTCCGTGCCAGCCACCCTCAAACTTCCCGATCAATGAGCGTTTCGTGAAGGTCCTTGCGAGCCGCACGGCGTACATGTTTGCCTCGGTGCCGGAGTTCGAAAATCTGGTCATCTCCGCACTTGGCAGTAGGCTCTTGATGAGCTCTGCATGTCTGACTTCAAGTTCGTGGACTAGACCAAAGTTCCAGCCCTTGTCGAGTTGCTTCTCTATAGCTTCCTTTACTCTCGGATGCGAATGTCCTAGAATCATGGAGAAGTGCGTGCACCAGTAGTCCGTGTACTGATTTCCATCGACATCGACTACCTTGCTGCCGCGTGCTGAGTCAACGTAGAACGGGTAAGGTTCGATGTAGCGATTCCGGTAACTGACTCCTGCCGGCAGAACTTGTAAGGCACGATCGTAGAGTTCCCGCGACCTTGACCTCTTACCGCCCGATACTCCGTTCGCCATTCATGACAGCACCGGATCAATGCTTTCGCCTATGGGCTGATACTATTTGTGGTCGAACGGCGAACCCCATCCCCAAGCCATCGGAGTCCCGGGCGAGGCTCGATCTACCTGAAGCTGCCCGGTGCAGATCTGGTGACAAGTTTCAACTGCGTGTCTTTCTTTCAACACAATTGATGGAAAACTGTCAAGTCGTGGCCCGTGATATGGCAATCAACTAGCCATGAAGCGGCAAGTATACCAGGCGCGATCTTAGCGCGGTGCAATGGCATGGCTTCAACTCCGATAAGATGCGGTTACTGCGGGCAGTGGATACCACGCTTCACTCAGCACTGTCCATACTGCCAGAAGAAGTTCTTGCTCAGGGGATTAGGCCTCTAGACTCTGCCCCGGGATTACTCATCGCCCCCCTCCTGCTTTTCAGTTTGTTACCACCGCAAGGTATGCACGATCGGGGTTGAGGAGCACCACGCGTTCACCCGATCGAAACTCAGTTCAGCGAGGCCCCTTGCTAGAGAATAAGGGGGATAGAAAATGCTCGGTGCAATGGAAATCGTTGCAATTATCCTGATCTTGGGCGGACTGCTACTGCTCCAGACCAAGTTCCGCGCTGGAACACTACCCCTCTACGTCACAATCGGGATTCTGCTTCTGATGTTGATCGTTGGGATGAGGATCATCCGTTCTCTGATAGGGGTGGTGATTGTGCTCGCACTCATCTGCATCGTTCTACTTTGGAGAGTCGTGCGATCGAAGTAGGTCTTTCCTGAGTTACTCATGGGCCCCGTATCTTGGGATGACACCGCGTGTGCTTTCAAGCAAGAACTTGATTCTCGCTCGGCTGAGCGTCAAACATAGACTCCGATCAAAAATCCAACAGCAGTTAGTAGAATTGTTGAAAGGATTACTATGACGTTCAATGCGAGGGCAGGAACTAGTCCCGGGATTTGACCGTAGTTCTTGAGCGCTATTCGTCCGGCCTTGTATGCGATCGGTGTCGTTACGAAGGAGACGAGAACCGCAAGGGGAGCGACCCCGGATACAACCGCTAGGAGGATTGAGGCGTACGTTGCTGCAAGGCCAGCGACATAGAGCCAAGCCGACCTCTTCTTTCCAAGCAGTATCACCACGTGTCGTCTGCCGGACATCTTGTCAGCCTCCGCGTCAGGGAATTCATTCAGGAACAAGAGCAGTGCGACAAGGATGGTGACCGGAACAAAGACGCTGATGCCTGTTCCGTCGATCACTCCCGTTTGAGTCACATACGCTCCCAACCCCATGAATCCAAAGCCCGACCCGGCAACGATCTCACTAAGCGCGTGAACCCTTGAGAGAACGGGAGTGTACAGGCAGATCGCGAGTAACCCATACACGAGGATGGGAAAGAGAGGATAGAACTTCTCGGCTAGGAAATAAGCGCCTATCACAGAAGCCCCAAGGAGACAGAGGAGGCCGACGGCGAAGGCGAAAGAAGGTGTCATTTTTCCTTCTACCAGAATGTCAACTCCGCCGCTGAAAGGTGTCTTCGTCGTCCTTTCGTCAATTCTAGATCGGTAGTCGAAGTAGTTGTTGAACACGTTAACCGCCGCGTGGGTTAGCAAGGCGCCGGTCAAGACAAGAGCGGCGTCGATAGGATTGAACACTCGATACGCATAGAACGAGGCCGCTAGGCCAGCCGAGACGATCACGACGGTCAACGGCAGGAAGTTAGCTCTAGTTATTACTGCAAGGCTGTTCAAGATCTACGCTCCTCATTGAGGATAGTCTTCCTCAAGTTCTGCATTCATTTCTAACCCGTCTTCTTGAGTGCGTCCATTTCCAATATTCTGTCCGCACGTGAAGCTCTGGCTCCAGCGTATAGCATTGACGCTTCTATTGCGGCTGACGGGCTAGTCAGGATGTACCATAGCGCCTGGAAGGGTCTGTTTGCGCGGTCGCTATGCCGAAACCTGGGTCAGTTCGATTTGCTGCTGGACGGTCGACTCCCAAGCTTTCTGATTGAGGATGCATCCAGGATCAGATTCGGTGAGATCGCCGAAGTATCCATAAGCGCGGGCTCTGCAGCCGCCGCATATGTTTCTGTGCTCGCAGATCCTGCAGTATCCTTTGAAGTTCTCGCGTCTACGTATGGTTTTCAGCACAGGATGGTTGTGCCAGATGTCTATGAAGTCGTCGTGGAGGATGTTTCCCAAGACGATTGGGATGAATACGCACGGTTCTATGTCTCCGTTCGGTTCGAGCGCGCAATATAGTCTAGATGTTCCGCATCCCCCAACAAACTCCGCTAGGAACTGTGCTGACTTGGCAAGGTCTTGATACTGTCCGAATGTATCGAAGTGCGTCAGGCTAAGCCTGCCGGCGTCCGCGCAGATTCGGCTGTACTGGCACGCGGTCGAAAGGAGATTCAGCTTCCTTTTTCCGATCTCTCTTGCCATCCAAGCCAGCAGTTCCTCCCGCTCCGCCGGGCTGAGGTCCTTTTGCTTCATGGCGGCGCCTCGGCCCGTCGGTATGAAGTTGTAGTTCATGAATAGAATCGCTCCAAGTTCCTCTGCCTTGTCGATGATCGAGGGTACCTCGGCCAGATTCTGCTTGGTTACGGTCGTTGCGACGCCGACTTCGATCCCAGCCGATACGAGGTTGCGAATGCCCTCTACAGTCCGATCGAAGCACATGGTTCCGCGAAACGCGTCGTGGGTTTCTGCGATCGCGCCGTCTAAGGAAACTTGCACAAACGCACAGTCCAAGTCTTTGAGTTGCTTGGAGATTCTAGGAGTTGCTAGCGTCGCGTTTGTGGCAAGCGAGAACGCCATCTCGTTCCTCTTGACTTCGTTTATGATTTCGAATAGGTGAGGGTACATCAAGGGTTCACCACCCGAGAATGCGATGTATGCAACGCCGGCTTCAGCAAGTTTCTCAACAGCGAGCTTTGCTTCGCGTGTATTGAGTTCGTCAGGTGATCTGGTGCGGGCGCTCTCGTAGCAGTGAATGCAGTTGAGGTTGCAGGCTCGCGTCAAGTTCCAGACTACCAAGAATGGCGAAAATCCCGTGAAGGGTCTGCTCACTCCATACTTCGCTATGCCCTCGAGGACCGATGCGAGGCCTTTCCTCCACATAGGATCCCTCAGATGTAGTTCAAGGCTGCGCTTGTCTAGGTGGCCTTTTCCGAGTATTGAATCCAGAATCCCAGCGACGATGTGGTAAGCAGTGGAGCATGCGACGCAGAGTTTCAGGTCCTCGCCAGCGTACTTTCTTAGAGCGAGATCCACTCGCCGCCCGCACGAGTCTCTAGCCGTGCAGAATCTTAGGATCCTTCTCGAAAGCGGATTGGCCAGCCACTTCTCAACAAGGTGTGCCATGGACTCGGCTGAGTGCTTCTCGACAACGTCGTATCCAGCCAACGACGCACTTGCTGAATCAGGCAAAGTCCTCGATCCGCTCCGGCGGGATCGACTCACTTCCCCTGTAGGGGGAAGCGCTTCGTTGAATTCGAATTAAGCGTTTCGATTGTTCGATTTCGGCACGTACATGTCCATGACAAGGATCAAAGATGTTCTCATGAATTCTCTTGCCAATCTTGTGTCTACTGGCGCTCAAGGATACGTGAAAGATATCTGATCACTGGACGAGGTTCTTTTGCGGGTCCCGGTCTTTTCCTTGTAGGTCGTTCTATCCCTTCGTGACTCCGATTGGCACGAGTCGGCATACTTTCGTTGCAATGCCAACTTGGTGGCTGACCTCTGCAACGCGGTCGACATCCTTGTAGGCTCCCGGTGCCTCCTCTGTCACTGTTCCCATTTCGGCCGCTCTAAGCATGATGCCCCTGTCAGCCAGTCCTTTCTTGACCTCCTGCGGCCCCCATCGTCTCTTGGCGGCTGCTCTACTCATCATACGTCCCGCGCCGTGCGCGGTAGACCCGAAACTGAGCTCCATGCTCTTCGGGGTTCCGACGAGGAGCCATGAGCTGGTCCCCATGCTGCCGGGGATGAGGACGGGTTGCCCGATCTCTCTGTACTCAGGCGGAATGTCCGGGTGTCCCGGGGGAAAAGCGCGGGTTGCACCCTTCCGGTGAACTACCACTTTCTGCTGATGGCCTTCTTGATCGACGACATGGTTCTCGATCTTCGCGACGTTGTGGCAGACATCGTAGATCAGGTGCATGTCCAACTGGTCCGCTGTTTTCCCGAAGGCTTTCTCGAAGGCTTCTCTGGTCCAGTGGGTGATCATCTGTCTGTTTACCCAGGCAAAATTGCACGCTGAGGCCATCGCTGGGAGATAGTCCTCCGCTTCAGGACTCTTCGTTGGCGCGCACGCAAGCTGGCGGTCGGGCAGGCTGATGTGATACTTGCTCACGGCCCGCTCCATGACTCTCAAGTAGTCACTGCAAACTTGATGACCATACCCGCGGCTTCCCGTGTGAACAAGGACGAGGATCTGTCCAACGCGCTCTATTCCAAGATGCTTCGCGACACGCTCGTCGAAGATCTTGTCCACCTTTTCGATCTCGAGGAAGTGGTTTCCGCTTCCTAGGCTCCCGAGTTGGCGATGCCCTCTACTCTTTGCGGTCGAGGAGACTTTGGACGGATCGGCGGATTCCATACATCCGTTCTCTTCGCAACGGGTCCTGTCTTCAGACCATCCGTAGCCGTGATCTATTGCCCACTCAACTCCGTCCGCAACAACTTTGTCAAGGTCCATTTGCGTGACGCGGATCTTGCCTAGGCTCCCCAGACCCGACGGTATGTTGTTGAACAGAGCATCCAGGAGCCGTGGCAGAGCAGGCCTCACGTCACTCTCGTTGAGCTTCGTGCGAATGAGTCTGACGCCGCAGTTGACGTCGTAACCGACTCCACCGGGGCTGATGACGCCTTCGTCGTAGTCCATGGCGGCGACGCCGCCGATGGGGAAGCCGTATCCTTCGTGACCGTCTGGCATTGTTATTGACCATCTGTGTATGCCCGGCAGTGTGGCGACGTTTGCGCATTGCTCCAGCGTGGCGTCTGATCTCATCTTTTCGAGCAGTGGCTTGTCAGCGTAGATTCTACCCGCTACCCTCATGCCGGGCCTGAAGGACTGGGGGATCTCCCACACGTACTCGCTAAGCTGCTTCAGCGGAACACGTTCCGATGATCTTCCATAGGCGGATTCGTCAGACAAGGATACGCACTGAGTCGCGTCATTCCAAGAACGCCGCGTATTTAGGTTTCGTTAGCGTTAACGGAAGTCTTTCACCGGTCGAAAAGCTACGGCGGAATCAGCATCCAGCGGCGATGCGCTTGATGGCCGGCAGAATGTCTGTAACTGCGAACACTGTGATGTCCGGGTCAGCTCCGCCCTCGTCACTAGCGTCACCAAACATGACGTGAACGGTCTTCATGCCAAAAGGTCTCGCCCCTGCCACATCGGCCTCCATCGAGTTTCCGATCATCACAGCTTCGCTTCCGTCCAAGCCGAGCGACTCAAGCATCTGCTGAAATGGCTCAGGTCTAGGCTTTCTATGACCAACAGCTGCCGATGTTAGAATCGCGTCGAAGTACTTCGTGAGGCCGAGTTGCTCGACGATCTCTCTGACGGCCCAATCACTTCTCGCGTTTGAGAGCAGCCCCATCTTCAAGCCCAGATCACGAACCTGTTGTAGCATCACTTGGACTCCAGGAAAGAGTACCCAAGAATTCACTTCAAAAGCAAACGATGTCTTTACCAAGTCGGCCATTGCAGGTCGCTGTTTCGCTTCTAGTCCCAGCCGGTCGAACAGGTTTGCGAACGTTGTCTCGATCTCGATCTCTTCCAACGTGCGAGCAGCGTAGTCAGATTCCTCATCATGTAGTGTCATGTACTCGCGCTTCAACTCATTGAAATCTAGAGTGACACCGCGATCTTGGAGAGCCTCGTAGATCGCCTTTATTCTCCATTCTCTGACCTGTTCCCAAGAGACGGTGAGGTGGATCAGAGTTCCTCCCAGATCGAAGATCGCGCCCTTCAGCAAAGCAATCTGGCCCCGATTTCAAGACCTCTTCCTGATAATCGTTGCCGCCTCCGAAAGCAAGAGAATATCAGTATCTCGCATTAAGGTTCGCAGGGATGCGTCTGCTTGAAACATTCAGGCTCCACTTTCATCCCGCTAGGCGGAGTCGGAGAGATAGGCGGAAACAAATTCCTCATCGAAGACCGGGACACCAGGATTCTGCTCGACTTCGGAATGAGCTACTCTGACCGTAGGAGATTCTACTCGGAACCGCTGCTTTCACCTAGAGATGAGAACGAACTGTTCGAGTTCGGTATGCTTCCTAAGCTTCGAGGCCTGTACAGGTTTGAGGAGTCAGAGCCTGGCGTCGACGCGGTCTTCCTTTCCCACTCACACGGCGACCACTCAGCATGCATCTCGTTTCTCAATAGGAGAATACCTGTCTACTGCGGAGAGACCACGGCGACTATCATTCGAGCGTTGTACGAGACGCGAACTAGGAGCCTGGAAGCCGACATCTCTGGTTTGAAATTCAACACATTCAGAACAGGGTCAAAGATTAGATTGGGCTCGGTTGAGGTCGAGCCGATCCACGTGGATCACTCTGTGCCAGCTGCATACGGCTTCGTAGTGCACACGTCAGAAGGCGCCCTAGTCTACACTGGCGATCTGAGAGCTCACGGAACAAAATCCGAAATGACCAACGACTTCGTCGAACGTGCTAAGGAAGTAAGAGCAGAAGCACTGCTCGCAGAAGGCACAAACCTGATCGGTGCAACCTTGACTACAGAGGCGGAGGTGCAGTCGAAAGTATCCTCGATCGTACGGGCGAGTTCAAAGATCGTCTTGACCGACTTCTCGAATGTGGATGTGGATCGTTTCAGAACCTTCTACAATGTTGTAAAGGAGAACGGGCGAGTTCTAGCCATCTCGCTTAGGCAAGCCTACTTGCTCTCGAAGCTTGCAAGCGAAGGAAAGATAGACATTCCCGACGTCGCTCACGACGAGAACGTGGTTGTCTATCAAAGGAGTAAGAAGCGGTACTTCGAATGGGAGAAGAGCGTGCTTTCCTTTCAGAATGTTGTGGAAGCCTCTGACATCAAGAACAGACAGAGTAAGACCGTGCTTGTCAGTTCAGCTAGGGATTTGAAGGAACTGGTCGAGATTCGCCCGGAACCTGGCAGTTGCTTCATACTCTCGATTTCGGAGCCTTTCACGGAAGAGCAGGAATTCGAATTCGAACGCGTTGTGAATTGGCTGGATCATTTCGGGTTGCCGATGTATCATGTGCACTGTTCAGGTCACATAATGCCTGGCGAACTCAAAGCAGCCTTGGGCAGAATGGAGCCCAAGACGGTGTATCCAGTACACACTGAGCATCCCGAGTTGTACGCGAAGTTTGTCTCTGACGGGATGAAGGTAACAGTGCCTCAGAAGAATGTGGCTTACCACATAGGTAAATGAATAATCAGAGCTTCTCAAACTCGATCCTGAGAGTCATGTTGCGTAATTGTTTCGCAAGCTTCCTTGCGATCTCGAGATCGACTGGCATTCGTCTCGGTTGACGGCCAGTGAGTATCACCTTAGTCTCTGTGCTGCCGTCAGGAATCCAGATCGTGTTCAAGGTCAAGATTGAAAGCGGGCTAAAGAGGTCTTCCAGGAACTGTCGGTCGTCTCCCCCATAACCAAGGATCTTTACTTTTTTCCCGAGGGAGTCGGATATCGCGTGAACTGCCTTGGCCCCTCCTGAAAGGATCTTGCCCATGTCTCGCCTCTCAACGAGAATGACTAGGTTGCCGTCTGCTTCAACGGCTTTGTGGTACGTCACATCCTGCAGGGATTGATTCGCTTTTTCTAAGTCGGAAAGAAGTCTAATGATCTTCAGGTCAAGGTCGGTTATCTGACCTTTCTCAATCTTCTCTTGGCAGTTGCGGCATAATATGCCGCTCTTGATGCAGAACGCATCCAGAATCGTTTTGACCATACGTCTTCATCGTTTTATTGCCCTTTGCTGCGGCTTCAACGTCCCATTCCATGGAGCGGAACGTTTCATCGGGCCACCTAGAATCGTGCAGCTCATTAAGTTTGCCTGCTCTTCTCCGCCAGACAGTCATCTTGAACAGAGTAAGCCTTCCGGAAGGCGTTATATCAAACGAGCCGAGACGATAGGACGCGTCCCAAGTCTGTGTGTACAAGGCGCATAGCGATGAAGATCTTCGAGTACGAGGCGAAACGAATTGCCTCCCAATATGGCCTGCCAGTTCCCCGCGGTTATCTGGTATCCAGCGGTCAAGAAGCAAGAGACGTAGCACAGAAACTTGCTTGTCCAGTAGTGGTGAAAGCGCAAGTTCTGGTTGCGGGAAGAGGCAAGGCAGGCGGAATAGAACTCGCCGACACTCCGGAGGATGCCGAGAAGGTCGCCTCGGCAATTCTCGGATCCAAGATCAAAGGCGAGAAAGTAACGAAGCTACTCATTGAAGAGAAACTCGATGTCGCCCGGGAACTGTACGTCGGCGTGGTCGTCGATAGATCGGCCAAGTGCTATACCCTGCTTGCTTCTCAGGTTGGAGGCGTGGACATTGAGGAGGTCGCGCAGGAGACGCCTGAGAAGATAATCAAGCGCCCGGTCGAGCCGGCCAAAGGGCTTGAAGCTTTTCAGGCACGAGAGTTGGCGCAGCTGCTGGGATACAAGGGATCGCAGCTCGTTGAGCTCGGCAGCTTCATCGCTAAGTTCTGCTCAATGGCGACTGCGTACGACAGCGAGCTGGCAGAGTCGAATCCGCTGGTCGAAACGAGAAAGGGGGCGTTCATCGCCGCTGATCTCCGCCTCATCGTAGACGACAACTCATTGTTCAGACACAAGTCGTTGCTTGAAGAGACAAGGGATGTCGAGCATGAGCTCTCACCGCTCGAAGTCAAAGCGCGTGAGAAAGGACTTGCTTATGTCGAGCTTGAGGGTGAGGTAGGGATAGTCGGAAACGGCGCAGGCTTGGTCATGGCTACCTTGGACATGATACAAGACTACGGGGGCCGGCCTGCCAACTTCTGCGACGTAGGCGGAGGCGCCAGCGCAGAAAGGATCGCAGCTGCTCTCGAGATCGTGCTGAGCAACCCGCACGTGAAAGTGCTCTTCTTGAACATCATGGGTGGAATCACGCGCTGCGATGACGTTGCTAGGGGGCTACTCGATGTCCGCAAGAGGCTGGGACTCACGAAACCGACGGTCATAAGGCTCGTGGGGACGAACGAGGAAGAAGGACGCAAGATTCTCCGGGATGCCGGAATACCTTCGCTCGAAACAATGGAGGACGCTGCCTCAAGAGCCGTTGAAGCAGTAAAAGGAGCCATGTAGCATGGCAATACTTGTCGGTTCAGACACCAAGGCGATTGTCCAAGGCATAACTGGCTCCCAAGGCATCTTTCACACCAAGCTGATGCTCGAATACGGAACCAAGATCGTCGGAGGAACCTCGCCCGGCAAGGGCGGAAGTCAAGTGGAAGGAGTTCCCGTATTCGATACACTCGAGGAAGCGGTGTCAAGGACTGGAGCGAACGCATCAATAATCTTCGTTCCAGCCCCGTTTGCCCGTGATGCCGCTCTCGAGGCAGTCTCTCACGGATTGAATCCGGTCGTACTGATCACCGAGGGTATCCCGATCAGAGATTCGATGGACCTCATGGCTTGTGCGAAAGAGGAAGGATGTGTCATAGTCGGTCCAAACACTCCCGGTATAATCACGCCGGGCGAGTGCAAGCTAGGCATAATGCCCTCACAGGTCTTCAAGAGAGGAGAAGTTGGTCTAGCTTCCCGTAGCGGAACCCTGACCTACGAGATCGCGGCGAGTCTGAGCAGAGCCGACCTTGGTCAGTCCACGTGTCTCGGTCTCGGCGGCGATCCAATCGTGGGCCTCAGCTTTGTTGACATCTTGGAGATGTTCAGGAAGGATCCGGAGACGAAGTCGGTTGCGCTCGTTGGCGAGATTGGAGGCAACGCTGAGGAGCTGGCAGCGCAGTACATCAAAGAGACAAAGTACCCGAAGCCCGTAGCGGCTTATGTTGCAGGCAGAGCCGCGCCTCCGGGAAAGCGCATGGGTCACGCAGGAGCAATAATAATGGGGAGGACCGGTACTGCGGAGTCGAAGCTTGAGGCTCTCAAGGCTGCAGGCGTGAGAGTTGCTCTCAAGCCCGGAGAGATCGCGAAGCTGCTCGCCAAGAAATGACGAAGGCATTGCAAGTGAAACTGGACCGTCTAGGTGACTGGAGGCGGACACACTACTCCAGTGAGGTCTCTGCTGACATGGATGGTCAAGAGGTCACTCTGTTCGCTTGGATCGAGGATATTCGCGACCTGGGAAACCTCGCGTTTCTAACCCTGCGTGATCGAGAAGGAGTCGTTCAGGTCACGATCGTCAAGAAGAACTCTCCCGCCAATGTTGTAGAGCGGCTCGCTTCGGTAGGGAAACAGTACGCGATAGGAGTGCGGGGAAGAGTCAAGGCTCAGAAAGAGGCCCCCCGCGGAGTCGAAGTCACCCCCACAGACATGAAGATCCTCGCCGAGGTCGTCTACCCCCTTCCCCTAGATCCCACGGGGCGAGTTCCCGCAGACATTGATGTGCGACTCGACGCTCGCGTAATGGACCTCAGGAGAAGCACTTCACGAGCAATCTTCACCATACGCCACGAGATCCTTCGTGCCACAAGAGAATTCCTGATCGCTGAGGGTTTTACGGAGATTCAAACTCCGAGACTCATTGGGTCAGCTACCGAGGGCGGATCGGCTCTGTTCTCGTTCGACTACTTCGGCCAGAAAGCGTACCTGGCTCAGAGCCCGCAACTGTACAAGGAACAACTGACGACCGTGTTTGAGAAGGTCTTTGAAATCGGGCCCTTCTTCCGAGCTGAAGAATCGCGAACTAGGAGGCACATAAGCGAATTCACCTCACTGGATATCGAATGCGCTTTCATGGACCAGAAAGGCGTCCTCGAGATTTTGGAACGCCTCGTGCATGAAGTATACAAATCGCTTGTAGACCGTTGCCAAAAAGAGCTGGAGGTTCTAGGCGTTAGCATCAACGTGCCTCCTTTACCATTCAGGCGCCTCACCTACGACGAGGTCATAAGGAGACTTGCGAGTGAAGACGTCGAGGTCAAGTGGGGAGAAGACATCCCAACAGCCGCTGAGAAGGAGCTCGGTGAACTGTATAGCGGGTACTATTTCGTGACAGACTGGCCCTCAACGATCAAGCCGTTCTACATCGCGCCGCGGGATGACGACCCCAAGTACTCTGACTCATTTGACATGATGTGCGGCTCGCTTGAGCTTGCGTCAGGCGGCACCAGAGTTCACGAGTATTCGGTGCTCCTTCGAAGGTTGAAGGAACAGGGCCTTGACCCGGAAGGCTTCAAAGACCACCTTGCCGTGTTTCGGATGGGTCTCGCTCCACACGCCGGCTGGGCGGTAGGCGTTGATAGGCTCGTCATGCTCGTGACGGGAGCGGAGAACATCAGAGAATGCATCTTCTATCCAAGAGACCGCGATAGGCTACGCCCCTAGAACCTGCCGACATGAATAGGGCGGGCTGATGCCAGCCAGACATTACGTTTAAGTGGTGAAGTAACTCCGGTTGAAATCTATGGCTCGCCAACGCTCCGCGAAACGTGCTTCCGGACTGCTCACAGACCGGCAGATAGAGGTGCTGAGGCTAAGGGCTCTGGGATACACGCAGAAACGCGTCGCTGCGCAGATCGGAACCACCAGAGAGAATGTCGTGCTGATAGAAGCAAGGGCGAGATCGAACATAGAGCGAGCGAGGGCAACTCTCGAGAACCTGAAGCATTCAGGGCTTGCGGTTTCGGTGGAGATTCCGAGGGGGACTCATCTTGTGGACATACCGCGGATGGTTTTGAACCGTGCGAACCGCGCGAAGATCAAGCTGGGGGCGAATTTCACGCGAATCTATGAGGACATTCGGTTCAAGGCCAGGAATAATGTGTCTGGGACACGAGTCATCAGGCCGATTCTGGTGACCGTATTTCCTGACGGGGATTACTCGATCGAATGACCGGGAGTATTCTCGATGATCGAACCTGTACTCGCCCGGGAAAGTCTATAAGTATGACATAGGTTATGCTCGGCGAGCCCGGCCGCGATGGTCACCAAAGAGCAAGTCATGCAGGCCCTCAAGGGTGTGAGGGACCCGGAAATCGACATCAGCATACTGGACTTGGGCATGGTCAGGTCTGCTGAAGTCCAGGGAAACACAGTCCACGTAAGTGTGGCACTGACGGTTCCAGACTGTCCACTCACGAGGACAATCAGAGATGACGTGACCAAAGCTGTCTCCGGAATAGAAGGCGTCGAGAAAGTTGAGGTACACTTCTCCCCGATGACGGACCAAGAAAGAGAGAAAGTCGTCCAGACGCTCAGGAGTCGTCCGGCTGAAGAGCCGATCGAAGCCCAGCAGATACCGGTTCCCCGCGAGCATGGGATTAACAGGCTACCCAAGGGCGGTATCGGCCAGATCATAGCGGTAGCCTCCGGCAAAGGAGGAGTAGGAAAATCTCTGATAACCGCCCTACTGGCCGTTGAGCTTCGAAGGCACGGCTTCTCGGTGGGAATCCTCGACGCGGACCTGACAGGATCGAGTATAGCGAAGATCTTCGGAGTGAAAGACCGCCCAGCGCGCACTCAGTCCGGAATAGCTCCGCCAGCCAGCCGAACCGGTATCAAGTTGGTTTCTATGAATTTGCTCATGGATCGCGACGACGCCGCCCTAGTCTGGCGTGGGCCCATGATCAACAGCGCAATCCGTCAACTCTACACGGACCTTGAGTGGGGGTCGCTCGATTACCTATTGGTTGACTTGCCGCCCGGAACATCAGACAGCCCACTGACGGTTTTCCAGTCGCTCCCTGTTGATGCCGTATTGACTGTTTCGTCACCACAGGAATTGGCGGTGACGATCGTCGCAAAGTCGATCAACATGGCCCGGATCATGAAGGTCCCAATTCTCGGCCTGATTGAGAACATGAGCTACCTGGCTTGTCCAGACTGCGGGAGAAGAATTGGGTTGTTCGGAAGATCAAAGGGGCGAGAAGCTTCAGCTGCTGCTAAGATAGAGTTCCTAGGCTCAGTGGCTGTGAACCCGTTGATATCGCAGGTCTGCGACGAAGGAAAGATCGAAGAGTACAACAGCGCGGACTTCGCTTCGATCGCTCAGAGGATCATTGAGAAGACGAGAGAGGCCAAGGTGCCCCAAGAGTTAAGGCAGGCTGGCAGCGTTGCGGAGAGAGAACGTCGGAGGTGACTTGTTTGGTCACAATGGAAGAGATCGTGAAAGCCCTCAAGGAATGCTACGACCCTGAGATCCCCGTCAACGTCTGGGACTTGGGCCTGATCTACGATGTCAGCGTCGACGCCGAAAAGGTGCACGTCAAGATGACGCTCACAGCTCCAGGCTGCCCGATGCATACGTTCATCTCGCAAGAGGTCAAAGAGAAACTACAGAGCATCAGCGGAGTGAAGGAAGCGAATGTCGAAGTCGTCTGGGATCCGCCGTGGAGCCCCGACAAGATGAGCCCGCAAGCGAAAGCCCAGCTCGGCATTCCTTAAGCTGAGCCGCATCCGATACCTGTAGGACCCTAATTCAATAGCTCAGTCAGTAAGCCTCGAAACTACTTGGCTCCGAGCTCGCGCTTCTTCCAGCGTAGATTATGGCCCCTGCATTTTCGGCAAAGTGAAGCCGCCTTCGCGTTTCTTGCTCCGCAGTCACGGCACACCTTGTAGTGTAGCCTATGCTTTTGCGCGAGCTGTTTCTTGAATACGTCTGTGATTGGCAATGCCCAAGCTCCCTGAGGCTTCGGGCGTAATGCCTGGGGGTTCAGATATATCTTCCGCGCAACTGTTCCAAAGCATACGCAGTGACGGTGCCGTCGATGGGTGAAAGCGCGGAATCGAGTATTCGCGAACTTCACGAAAAGGTTATGGTTTGTACGCTTTGCCGGCTGTGGGAAACGAGGCATGTCGCTGTGCCTGGCGAAGGGCCTGTGGCCGCGAAAGTAATGTTCATCGGTGAAGGCCCGGGCCGTCAGGAGGATCTGGAAGGCCGCCCGTTCGTTGGGAGAGCAGGTAAGTTCCTCGACGAGTGTCTACAGTCGATTGGTCTTCAGCGAGGAGAGGTGTTCATCACGAATATTGTCAAGTGCCGCCCCTCGGAGAAGTCGGGCAACTGGATCAGGGACAGAAAGCCTGCCGCGGATGAGATTGAAGCCTGCGCCCCCTACCTGGACAGGCAAATCGAGCTCATCAGACCGGACGTCATCTGCACGCTCGGAGACACAGCAAGATCGGAGATCTTCAAACGGTTCAGCCTAGAGGAGGACACAATCGGACACGTGCACGGGAGACTCTTTCTGGCTGGAGACGTGAAGGTCATGCCTCTGTACCACCCCGCGGCAGCGCTGTATGATAACAGCCTACGCCAGATAATCATGATCGACTTCCAGAGCCTACGACGAGTGCTATCCCAAAGCAGACTCACAAGCTTCTAAAGCAGAGATCAGCAAGAGAAACCCGCGAATCTACATATGGCGCATGGGCCGGTAGTCCAGCTCGGTTGAGTGACGCTGCCCTCACATCCCGGGAACAACTGGTGAGTACGGCAGAGGTCGAGGGTTCAAATCCCTCCCGGCCCACCAGCTTTTGGGTTCAAAACCCTTATTTTTCGGCCCGACAATGGCTCTTTGGGGGATTTCACCTGTCTCTTGGGGAGAGACGTGCGAAGTACGTTCACCTACTCGATGATCACGACGTTAAGCGGTGGTATAACAACCTCGCCAGAGGGTCTCCAGTCACAGCTGACATCTATCTCCGAAGACTAGGCAGCTTCTGCGTGGAAAACAAGTTCACTCCTACGGATCTTGCTGCGATGAGCCCCACGAAACTCGACAACCTGCTGATGGACTACGTCTCTGCGAAGGAGAAGCAGTACGCCGGGAGCTATGTCGAGTCAACGGTCAAGGCCGTGAAGTCATGGCTCGCCCATAACGGAATCGAACTCAAACGCAAGATCAGGATCAGAGGCGCCAACGAGACGCCAAGCCTGAGAGACGAACGCGTACCGACCAAAGACGAACTGCACCACATACTCCTATCGGCAAGCAAACAGGCTCGAGTAGCTTCCATCCTCGTCGCCCATGGCGGCCTGCGCTTGGAAAGTGTAGGCGACTACAGAGGGCAAGACGGCCTAACAATACACGACCTGCCTGAACTGAGGATAGGCCAGGGCGAAGTGACGTTCGAGACCGTTCCCTCGATGGTTGTTGTCAGGCCAGCTCTCAGCAAGGCCAAGCACCAGTACTTCACCTTCCTTACCGAGGAGGCATCCGGCTACGTCAAGGACTACTTGGAAGACCGCGCTAGGAACGGCGAGAAACTGAGTCCGAACTCAGCAATTGTCCGCCCCAAGGTTGCTGAGAAACCGTTCATTCGAACGGTGAACATAGGTGACATGATTCGGGCGGCGTTACGGGGAGCAGGCTATCAATGGCGGCCTTATGTGCTTCGCTCATATTTCGACACACAACTGATGCTTGCAGAGTCGAAAGGGCTAGTCCTGAGGGACTACCGCATGTTCTGGATGGGCCATAAAGGCGACATCGAGAACCGCTACACCACCAACAAGCACCGCCTCCCCGAGTCTGTGATCGAGGACATGCGCGAGGCCTACAGGAGAAGCCAAGACTACCTTCAAACCACCAAGGCGGAGGTAGGAGAGGAGAAGATCAGAGAGACCTTCAAGAAGCAGCTGTTGGCGGTTGCAGGCTTCAGCGAGGAAGAAGTCGCGAAATATGACTTAACCAACATGAGCGACGAAGAGCTTCACAGCCTCGTAAGGCAGCGATTGGTAGGAGTCATGGCGAACAACGGGTCCAGACAGAGGGTCGTTACCCTTTCCGAAATCGAACGCTACCTCGCTGAAGGCTGGGAGTACGTGACGTCGATACCTAACGAGAGAGCAATAGTCAGGATCCCCTTCTGAGAGAAGTCGCATGTTCCTTGCATGCTTGGCTCCATCGACGCTGAAGCTCGGCCACGTCTGGGTTCCATCTCTTGTCAAAGTCATAGCCATCTCGAACGAACCTTACCGTTTGGGGCGCCGGCGCACTAGGAGTTGCCCTATTCCTTCCTTCTTGTTCTACCATTTGCATGGGGTCAGCTAGCTCTCGGAACTCTTGAGCCGATTCGGCCCCAGTAAACGCTGTCCTCATAACCTTGTATTTCCATCGGATGTTGTGATCGTCCAGAACCCGCCGTTCCACACGCTCTGCCCTACGAAGGATGTATCTATGATTCGCCGTTAGGAAATGTCCTCTCCTTCTTGCCAGCCTCGCATCCTCAAGCAACGGCTTCCGTGGGATCGTTCTGATGCACAAGCATACGTCATGGACGATCCCCATTCGGCCACCCATCTCCTTGTCTAGATGTTCGCGGAGAGATTCCTCAAGCCCGCCTCTGAAGCGCTCGTAGGCTTCCATTCTCCCAACGTAGTAGAATTCACTATACACGAGATCGAAAGCCTCAACGACAAGCGCCCTCAGGAGAGTCATCTCCTCGTCAGGAGAGCGGGCACGGCAAAGCTCCTCAGATATCTCGTACAAATGACCCAATCTACGACGCTTTCGAAGGGCGACCTCGCCCAAGGTTGTAATACTGACAAGTTTCGCCAATCCCTTTCTCGAGGTTCTTGTTACGGTGACTTGGCAGTACCCGCGCTCTTCGAGCCACTTGAACACTGGGTGGAAGCGGTGGGTGTCGATCCTAGCCTCTTTTCGGAGCTCGGTTGCCCTCAGCGGAACATGCTTGACGTTCCGCGTGTGAATGACCTCCAGAATCCTTAGCGCACCAGACTGAAGTCCTCGCGGCAGGCCAGATACGGATGATTCGTTACGGAGAACATCCCGTACCGAGTCGGAAGACGTGGTCAATTGTGTGGGAAGAGCCAACTACCACACAACTATAAGAATATTCGCGGATAAGGTCTTGGATCCGAATCTTCCAAGGATCGTGCAAAGGAAAATCATAGAGATCACGAAACCAAGCGGCTTGAAGCAGTATCTGATGACGCTTCCCAAAGACTACGCTAAGGACTTGGTCAGCCGAGACGTGCGGAGTCTGGTTGTGGCCTTCAACTTCGGGCTCGTCGCCTTCCCGAATGGGGATGACCGATCATGGGATGGCCTGCTTGAGTTTCTAGCGGCACATCACAGATTCAGAGAGTTCTTCGGTCGTTCGAAGAATGGCGCCGCCATCGTCGAGGAGACCAGCCTTGAATCTGGTTGACAGAGCCTGTAATCCGCATGCTGACTTTGAGAAAGCCAAGCACAGAGGCTGCCGCAGTACGGCTCGCGTCTGTGTCAAAGCGCTCAAGCAATTTGCACTCGAAAAGTTGCCAGAGGACTCTCCGCTTCGTGCGGTCCTGATCGCTGAGGACGACGAGATGGCACCAAGCGAGTTCATAGGCGCTGCAAGAACGTGGCTGACGCTCTTGCGGCATACGAGGAGCGGATAGCCCCTATGTCAGCGGTTCCTGCCCCTGCGCGTTTCACTGCTGGTGGACCCGAGGATCCTCAATCAGGCATGGCACAGTGTGTCACCTGTAATCGCAGTGACTTGCACTACCTGAATGGCCAACATGTTTGGATCAGTGGTAACGGAGAATCACATACGGGTCACGAGCTTGAGCTTCTGCCTGAGAGGACTTCCCAGCAAACTGGCGGGTCTGAGGAGACATCGCTAGACGACCTAGTGAGACTTCATGGAAAGGTCGAGGCGGACTGCACCGAGGATGGATGGGTCTTCTTGGCGAACGGCGAGCGTTTCGGGTCTTTCTCCCTGAAGGAGATGAATGGAACCCAATTTGATGTGGACCTAGCGTTTCGTCTTGAAGTGGAACCCAAGGAGATCTTGGCGGCGCGACTTCGCAACTACAGGAAAGAGATCACAGCGGAAGAGTTGAGCGGGATCCTAACGTCCACGGTCAAACGTGACGAACCTACGAAGAAGATAGTCTTTCTTAACATGGTACTCGCCCAGACGAATGAGGATCAGTTCAACGTAGGATTTGAGGCCGAGTCGAGCACAGGCAAGTCCTACATCCCGCTCGAAATTGCAGAGTACTTCCCAGATGATGAAAAGCGAACCTATGCGGGGGCGTCACCGACTAGCTTCTATCATGAAGTAGGGCGATGGCGGCCGCTCTCCGAGATCGCACAAGAGGTGGAACTCAAAGGCCTCTTCGACAAAGAAGAACTGGCGGACGAGAAGCGCAAAGTCATTCTCGTGAACCTCGAGCGAAAGCTCCTCGTCTTCATGGATCAGCCTCACTGGATGCTCATGGAGAAGCTGCGTCCGCTACTGAGCCATGACAAGAAGATACTCCGCTATGCGATAACGGACAGGACTGGGAAGGGAGGACTTCGGAGCAAGACGGTCATCATCCTGGGCTACTCATCCGTCTTCTTCTGCACGGCCAAGCCAACACAGGACGACCAAGAAAAGACGAGGCTGACGCTTCTCTCTCCCGAAGCGAGCCAAGAGAAGATCAGGGAAGCTCTCTGGCTCCAAGCCCACAAGATCGGTGACCGCAGAGCGTTCAGAGAATGGATCGAAACCCATCCGCTGAGGCGCTGGCTGAAAGAGCGGGTTCACATGATCAGAGCAAGTGGAATCAAGGAGATCATTATCCCCGCCCCTGAGAAAGTGCTTGAACGGTTTCTAGAGAAGAGGCCGCGACTTGCGCCGCGCGCCCAAAGGGACTTCCCTCGTCTAATGAGCTTCATCAAAGGCTTCGCGCTTCTCAACTGCTTCACTCGAACTCTCGCAGAAGACCATGCGATACTTGCGGACGACCAAGACGTCGAGGAAGGCTTCAGGCTTTACGAACAGGTTGCAAGCCCTAATGAGCTTGGGCTCTCACCCGAAACATACAGAATCTACGAAGAGATCATCCGGCCGCTATCGCAGAGTTCAAACGGGGAAAACATCGGCGTCCCAAGGACAGAGATCATCAAGCGGTACCTCCAGACCTATGGCAGGCCGATGCCCTGGGAGCGTCTAACCAAGCAGATTCTCCCAGCCCTCGAGAGCGCAGGCCTGGTCCACCAGGAGAAGAACCCCGACGACAAGCGAGAAACGCTGGCATACTGCACTGATGTCGCCCGTATTTCTGGAGACTCAAACAATACGGGCAATAACAGTGCAGTAACCCGTCCTGAAATCTCCAAACGATGCATCGCGGAAGAGAGAGATCGCGTCCTAGGCAAGCTCCGGGCCATCGGCGGGCGGTTCAGCTGGGATGATGCAGCATTACGGGCCTCGGAAGTCACTGGCGACCGCTTGGGAGCCGAGGATTACTTGGAACGGTTTCAAGCTGAAGGATTGCTAGCCCAGGGTCCCGACGGCTACTGGAGGCTGACCAAGTGACGCGTGAAGCCCAGAAATCAGGCACAGAACCAGGGAGGTCAGATGGAATGAGCGAAGATATCGGAGACGACTGGTTATTCACGAACTTCGCTGGCTGGCTTCTGTGCCCGCTATGCCATCACCCACCCACAGAGGCTCCCGAAGCGTATTTCGATGATAGCGGATGCGCCGTTTTCAAGTTCTATTGCGAAAACTGCCACGGCTACTCACAATACTTCACAGGCCAAGACGTGGACACCGTAGGAGACTGTCGAACTATAGCCAAGGAAAACCTACTGCGAGCCAAGCAGCCAGGGCAGTTGCCGAGAAATCCATGGTGATCAACCATGAATCGACGTCGCCGTCCCCGCTGTCAACGTCGCGGTGGAGCACCCCGAGGGAACAAGAACGCGCGGAGGCATTCGCCTTGGGTAGACTATCCGCTCGACACGCGGGAGAACCTGGACCGCCTCATTCAGGATACGATCAAGGGTGCTTGGACCGGACAGCTGGGCACGCGTCAGGCCAGCGCGATCAATGGCTCGGTGAGGCTGCTTCTTGAATCGCGTGGCTGGATCCAGAGGACTCCGCTCCAGATCATTCAGGCGCAGGCGGTCTTGCCGCCGAAGACCTTCACGCTCCACGAGATCGCAGACGCGTTGGAAGCGTTACCTCTTGAAGCACAGGACGAGTTCTTCAGAAAGCTCAGAGAACAGCGCGTCAAAGCTGGACTTGCTCCAAGCGAAGGTTGACTTGGAGAGGTTCAGCGAGCTTCTGGGCTACAAGAACGCTAACCATCATAGAGCAATCTATCGGAGGCTACGTGATCCGCGAGTGAGGCGGCTTCTGATCATCATGCCTCCAGGGCATGGCAAGTCAACATGCGTGACAGTCAACTATCCGCTTTGGGCTGTCGGGAGGAATTCGAACCTACGCATAATCGTCGCGTCGCATACCAAGGATTTCGTAGCGAGTTTCATCCGCGAGATCACAGCCCGCATGGAATCCCAAGAGTACAAGGAAGTCTTCGGAGATCTGAAACCTGCCCGCCCGAACAAGTGGGCGCAGAACGAGATCATCGTCGAGCGATCCGCCATTCTCAAGGATCCGACATTCGTCGCGTTGGGCACGGAGCAAGCCACCATCGGTCGCCGCGCAGACATAGCCATCTGCGACGACGTAGTCGATGAAGACTATGCAAGCAGCGAAGCGCTCCGCGCTCGTCTGCGGACATGGTTCAAGAAAGAACTCGTCGAGCGACTGGAACCCGACGGCAGACTCATCGTCGTCGGCACCAGATGGCATTTCGCGGATCTCTACTCGGAACTGCTCAAGGACGAGAGCTACGAGAAGCTGATCTACCCAGCACTCGATGAGGAAAACAATCCACTCTGGCCTAATAGATGGCCGCTAGAAGTCTTAGCGGCGAGAAGGCAAGAGATCGGTCCGATCATGTGGAGCGCCCAGTACCTCTGCAACCCGACGCCGATTGAGGGCGGCGTCCTCAAAGGCGAATGGCTCCACTATTGGCATCCGACGAATGAAGATCCTGCAAAGCGCATCTACAAGCTGCCGCCTCGAGAGAAGCTCCAAATCTTCCAAGGCTGGGATCTCGCGATCAGCGAGGATCCAACAGCCGACTGGACGGTTGGCCTGACGCTTGGAATCGCCCAGGACGGAGCCTCGTACGTGCTCGACTACTATCGGGGCCACATCGATTTCCCCGCCCAAGTCAGCCAGGTCGAGGCGCAAGCCGCCGCTTGGAAGCCTGAGAAGATCGCGATCGAATCCAACGCCTACCAACGAGCGCTGCCGCAATGGCTGAAACGAGGCCTCCTACCCGTTGTGCAGGTCAAACAGACCAAAGAGAAGATCGCTCGAATAACGGGCCTCGCTCCGTATTTTGAGAACGGAACAATCAGAATCGAGAAAGAGCATGAGGATCTCATCATGGAATACCTCCAGTTCCCGAGAGGTCAGCATGACGACATACTCGACGCGCTCGACCTGGCCTTCAGAGCAGGGCGCGCTTACCTTCAGCCAGGCGTAGCGATATTCGAGCCGCCGTCTGCCTATGAAGGCGTGATACGGAGAGATGAGATTCGAGAACGGTTCCTGAGAAGATCAAAGGTAAGTGATTGAGCATACGGAAGGCTGGTATGACGCTAGGCTCGGAAGGCTATGGTGACCTCGCGGTACATACCGTCAGAACTAGGCTTCGGTGGTTCGATGCCCAGAACCGAAGCAATCTTGGCGTTTTCGATTGGTGCACGGTTTCCTATCGCATCCTCGTACTTGCTTGCCTTTGCATCTTTATCGGCCTCTAGCATTCTGAGCGTCTGTGCGATATGGCCTATCACATCACCCAAGTCATGAATGCGATATTTCGTGAGGGTTACGTAGGTTCTGTCCTTCGATGGGACATGTCTCCGGATCGAAAGCAGGAACCGCAGTTCGGCCTTGTGCGCTTGAATCTCGGTCTCTCGTCTGAACTTTCTAGCGAAGTCCTCTTGCTGAGGCTCGGGCGCGCCTAGCATACCTCGCCTCTTCAAGAATAGGACATGCTGTGCCTCATGCACGAATGCAGACGCTAGCCTCCACGCTGGTGTGTAGAGCAGAAATAGCAGGTTTATGACGAATGCATTTCCGTTCGTATCATAGTGCCAGAAGATACGAGGATCCAGCGTCGCTCGGAATTCGGAGAACAGCTGAAATAGCTTCTCGGGGTTCCTGTGTCCCATTTTCAGGTATCCTGAGACTTCGGAAGCCGTCTCCCGCAGGAGATTACATAGCAGGTCCGCACCGCCAGCGTCGGTTGCTAGGGAGTTGATACTCAACACCGCTGTCCTTGCGATCCGAAGTTTGGCCTCAACAGACCTGCCTGAGTTCAAGCGCTTACCCTTCCCCCCGTCGCCGTTCTCACAAACGCATTCTGTTCCTCTAACAAACGCTTGCCTGTGCGGGCCCAGACTCTCGGAGCATGCGCTCTCATACTGTTGCGCTGTAGGAGCCCGCCAACCTAGTGGCGCAATCCTCGATCCAGTGGCAGGCTTCAAACGCTCCGACGGCGCTAAATGCAACTTGTCCCGTTTCCGACCGAGCTGCAGTTCGAACGAATATTCTCACATGCTCTTTGAGAACACCCGGGATGTCGAGCCGCACCTGAAACTGCTTCGCAAGACAGCGAGCGAGATTCTTCTGGTTCACAAGGTCTGCCTGATCCATGAGTTGTTTTGGAAAGCGTGTGACTGTTATGACGGTCCGAGTTCTTTGCGTTTCAATGTAGAATGCATATGACCGGTCGCCTATCGTAGCATAGCGTTCCAATGTCTGATGAGGCTGCATCCGATAGACCGGTTCTAGGTATTGCCGCCAGAACCAGCGGTCGAGTAACTCAAACCTACTCAGAATGGACTGCGGCTCCCTGTTGGCCACGTTGATGAAACTGAAAAGTTCTCGGCTTACAATTTCTTGGGAAATGTTCCAAAACTCCACGTGCTCCTTGTAGCGACTCAGGATCACATCAATGTCCTCATCTGAAAGGAAGAGCCCCTTTGAAGCGACAATGTTTGTACAGACGGGCATCTTGAAGTCTCCAAGCGGGCCAGTCGATGACTGGGCTAGACTAAGACCAAGCGACATTTCACGGCCCCCACTTTCTGTACTGTACATATCTCATCACCTTCTCAGTCAACCACAGCACACCGTCAACAACGACTAGCAGAGCAAGCGTAGGCGGCAAAGAGGCGAAAATCTTCAGGTGCAGGTCCATCCTTGTGAGATCTGTAGGCGCAATAGGCGTGACCGCAAAAGCTATCAGGGATTCTAGACGCCCGGCTGTCTCAATCACCGCCAAGGCTGCAACGCATAATCCCAAGAGAATATAGTGAATTTCACGTCGCCTGAGTCTAACCCAAAGCTCGTTGAGGATATAGGAGTAGACCAGTATGACTGCAAAGGGCATGGCGAGTTTCAGCGGTACGCCTAGATCTGCTGGAAGAAGCCAGATCGAAAGTAAAGACAGGCCGCTGAACGATCCCAGCATGATGACCATGCAGACCTGCAGGAGGAAGTAGAGGGGACCTTGTGCTTTGATGATGTCCCAGCGTACCATGAAATGGTAATAGGTCGCTACTTCCTTTTTAACCGCCGTCCTTCTGCTCTCAAGAGTAGGACGATCCCTTGGTCAACGATACCATCCAGAGTCCGTTGGTCAATTTCTTCTCTTTGTCGATTTCATAACCGAGCGTCTTGTAGACGGCCAGATTCCGACCATCGCCCCAGGTGAGTGCTTCAAAACTCGCGGTCTCCCTAAACGCTTGCTCTATTCCATCGACAAGGCGCTGCTCAATTCCCAGATTTCGATAGTTGGCATGCACCGCAACACGACTGATGTGGCATGTGCGTCTAACCACGTCGGCACAAACAAGGCCATCTGTTCTCACAGCAGCTGCCAGACAAGCGCGCAACCACTCGCTCCCCTCAGGATGACGACATCGGCCGCTCGAATAGAATGGACCGTTTCTTCATTCTTCTTCACTGATACGTATGCAAGACTCAGCCGGCCATTTGCGGAAGCAATAAGGAGACGCGACGCGACTAGTACGTCGACGAAGCTTGAATAAGGGTCAATTTGAGATGGCAGAAGGCTACTACAACCACGCTTTCACCGACGATGATTTTCTCTCGCTGTTGTCAGCAGTCCCGAGAGACTACAGGATCAATATTCCCAGAGTCTACTTGCTAGCCAAGTTCTGGGCAGAGTTCTACACAATTGCCAAGTACGGTCTTGAGAAGATGATGACGCCCCCGGACAAACTCTTCGCAGAAAGGGAAACTAAACTTGCATACGACCATGCTAGTGAATGCCACACTGCTGCGTACGTAATCAGACACTGGGCTCTGACAAACCGCGCCAGCACCGAGTAGAGTTGGAGTAAGAAAAGCGAACACGCACGAATGACTCTTCCGTCTGCTCAACGGATGAGCAGTCCGGGGATGAGCGGTCATCTCATTGCATGTCTAGGGACGTGGTTTGTCGCGTCATTCGGGCCACATCCCAACCGAAGGGCTGACGGATTCTTGGACCCAAGCACAAAACTACAGAAACAGTTGTCTGAAGTCTCCTAGCTGATGGTTGAGTTTTTAGCCTTGCTCGGGAGCCCTAGGGATCAAAGAAGAAGCATTCACAAGTGGATGCCGAATGAACGATCTGCAGGAGGAAAAGCTAGCTCGACTGGAAGAACAGCTCAGAGAAGTCATCGAGCGCCAGCGGCTTTCACGATTCGACACTGTGATGCTCATGGCGTATCCGATAGTTATTCTCGGTATATCGGCCTTGTCATCGGCAATAGTGCAACTGAGGGACTTCGGCGAATTTGCAATCGGTGCCGTCCCAGCGAGTGTGCTGGTGGGATACGTCATCATCGGGTTTGTGGTCTGGGGAATCATGGGATTCGGGATATTCCTATGGGCGTATCTGGGTGACAACATAGGAACACGCATGACTGCCTCTGCAATGTTCCTTTTCGCTAGCATTGCAGTAGTGGAATGCATTGCTCTGGTCACGGGAGCCACCTTCATTGGTACGTTCGCATGGGAATATGTCTCGACGTTGGGCCTCGGTCTGTTTGTGGCTTTCGCCGTTGGCGGATTCGTGACGGCTGTTGTTCTCGGACTTTCTCTCGGCTTCTGGACACTCTTCAGAGTCGAACGATGGTTCAGGACGAATCTGCCAAATACTATGAAGAAGTCAACCATTGCATTCCTCTCTTCCCCTGTGATGCACCGGGTTGCTGATCACTACATGAAGAGGTACTCTAGAATAGCGAAGGCAACATGGTTTGCTGTCTCTCTTCCCTCATACCTGGTGATCGTTGTATTGGCGATCTCGAGCAAGGGGATGGCAGAGAGCACGACATATCACTACTGGTCACTGATAGGACTGGTGATCGTCAGCATCGTCCTGGCATTCTGGAGATCATGAACAAGAACTGAGCTCATTGGTACGCCGAGCGTCGCATGGTTTGCCTAGAACCGCCCTAACTTGATCTGAGCTTATCCAGTCGAGCGTCACATTGCGGATTTCCACTCATGTCACGGGGGAGCTACCTTGCTGCCCACCACATGTTCGATTTCTCGCTTTCTCTTGATGTTGAGAACATGGAGATTCTTTCCATGCTCCCTATGGGCGATCAGCCATCCTTTTCGTTTCAACTCATGTTTGACGTAATGGTACCACTCTCGACTGTAGTTCTTTGGCAGACCTCTAGAAACATCGTCTTCATCAATATGGTTATGGCCCCAGTTCTTTCGCATCACCATCTTTTCGAGAATGGGCCGCTTGGTCTCAACGGCCATGTTATGGCCTACCGCCTCGTCCTCTCCGCGAGCAAAGACACTGGCCTTGGGCACGAAACCACAAGCGCCTTCATCTAGAGAATTCCGATGAATATCGCTGCGAGTGTGTTCGAAATAGCGTGAGAAATCCAACACCCAACCAGATTTCCGGTGGAGTGAAGAACATAAGCTAGTAGCACTGATACGAGAAAGGTGAGAGCAAGGTATGCAAGCATCATTGGAAAGGGGAACAGGAATATCGAAAGCAGATGAGCCAGAGTGAAAACGGTCGAGCTGGCCATTGCGGCTTTCGCGAAAGCCAGTTTATCTTCTAGCTTCTTGTGAATAAAGCCCCTAAAGAACAGTTCTTCCCCAGACGCTATGACTAAGAAACTCCATGCCACATAGTAAATTATGTTAGAGGGATAGGCAAACTCGGTATAGAAGTAGTACGCAACCGTGCCAGCTTGTGCAAACTTATCGGTGCTGAAGTTGAAAAAGACCTCAAAAGTCAAGTAAGTCAACGGAAAGATTGCGATAGAAGTGAGGATTCCTAACAGCACGGACTTCCCATAATTATGACTGTGCAATCCCCAAACTGCCGGAGAGCGCCTTCGGAGAATTATGTCATATGCTATTGGGCTCCAAAGAATATTACGATGTTTATCGGTATGGTTACTTGCATTACGCTAAACCTATCATGCCTACCATGAAGATGGTGGAGTGTATTCGGTCTCTGGTCATAAGTCTTGAGGAAGTTCCAGCCTTAGGGCAACGGAGCCTAGGTCGATGAAGCGCCCAAACAGCTCGCATACTATTCTAGACTGCCGATGGCATTCACGGGCTTCTGCACTGATTCACAGAGTTCGCTGAAGTATGCCTGACGACAGGCGCACAGAGCGACTGTCGCTGGGCCTGCGGATTTCCTGATATCAAGATCCGAAGGGCGTCTCGGTTTGAACCGCAGGTCAGAATCCGCAGCAATCGTCTGTGCTTCACGCAGTATCCCCTGTGATCCAACTGGAATGATTTCACGTACAAAGTCCGTTTTCAGAAGGTTGCAGACATCCCTCGTGTCTGCGATTTTTCCCTCCTTCTCGCCTGCTATAACCTCAACTCCGACGTGGGGGAGACCCACAGCGACTATCGCGTCTCCGCACCTGCACCGTCCGATCTTTAATGATCGAGAAGTCGCGATGCCAATTACCGTTACACCAACTCCTGTTTGGCGAACGGGAATATTCTTCTCTGTGCTATCCGCCATGACTACTCGAGAGTCAAGTCGTGCGTACCTTAGCTCCTCCCGTATCCCTCTGATTATCTCGACGCCTGTCGGTTCAGGTTCAACCATGAGTGTGCTCGCAAGGCAGACGGGGGCGGCGCCTACCGACAGTGCCTCCATTAGAGCCACCCTTGCCGTGAATCTACCCAGAGTGCGACCATCAACCCTCACTTGGTCGAGGGGCTTCGGCCCTATCCCTCCAGCGGAGTCGCAGCTAACAACGAGAATCCGTCTTCTGTCGAGTCTGAGGAGGCGGATATCCCTAGCCGTCTTGATGACGCTAGGCCAAGAAGAAGCTCTTCTCAAAGTCTGAGCCTTCCTCTTACACCCACGTATGCCAGCGCAGCTACTATGCCATTCAAGCTGGCAGCCAAGAAGAGGAAAGGAAGAAAGCTGAGCGCCGCCGCCCACCCGAGCGCGGGAACTGCTAGAACCACCAAGACAGTGTTGACGGCTACTCCAACAATAGTGGCAGGGGCGAATCCCCATCTTTGATTGATTCGATTGGTGAAGCCGATCGCCGCCCCCGCAGCGGCCATCCCAATGGCGATGGGCAGATGAAGTATGCCGAGCGGGAAGCCGTTAATGATCGATGTTACAACATGCCCAATTCCACTCACAGAAGCCCCGTCAAGAGGTCCGAAGTACAATGCTGCGAAGAAGCCTGGCGAGGAATCGAACGCCATCGTCTGTATCGGACTCGGAGGATGAATAAAGGACCCGACTACGGAAAGGGCGGAGAACACGGAGATACGAGCAACGCGATACGCCCTGGGGACTCTTCGGGAGAGTAGCCGTTCACGGGATTTCTTCAAGCGTTGCCTCGCAGCCTCTAGTTCCATCAGGGTGTTCACGTTGAGAGCGAGTTCCTCTGACTCTGTAACAAGCACTGCCTGCTCCAGCTCAGGCTCGCTGATTCGAGTTCCGTCTACGATGTTTATGCCGATTGGCACCAGGTTCCTTCCATCGACCTCAAAGACATAGTCTGGCTCCGAACCAAGCCTTCCGTAGATGTTGGCGTGGGTCATGACGGACAAAGACGGCTTGCCGCACGAATTGTACTTCTTGACTGCTTGATCTACGATATCAGCTGTGATGAACGGGAGGTCAGCGGAGACTGTTAGAACAGTACGCAGGCCAAGTTTCCTAATGGCATATCTCATATCGGATACGTAGTCTTCTCCTGGCGTCTCCAGGATCTCGATATTCAATTCCGTAGCCTTTCGGCCAGTCTGCGGGGTGTTTTTGCTGAAGGCTACAATGATTCTGTCAACCATTTTCGACCGCGTCAAAGCGGCTATGACGTGTTCTATCATCGATCTGCTACCGACCTTGAGGAGCGGCTTTTCTGTCGCAGCATTCATTCGTGTCCCTTTCCCGCCAGCCATCACCAGTGCAGTTGCACCCATTTTGCAGTCACCAGGATCACGAGAAGCGAGGCCAGGCGAGTCAGCTCGTTAGTCGTGCCCATCACATCACCTGTTATCCCTCCGAACTGTCTGCTTGAGATCACGAGCATGGTCGCAGCGACGAGCGAGGCAGTGAGCGCGACCGCTATTCCAACAACGTGCAGAGCAAACACCGATGCTGCCAGTAGAAGAGCTACTGCGAACGCTAGGCGCAACCATCGCAATCTTCCGTGCATGGCGTCAACGAAAGGCGTGTTCAGCCCTTTGCGAGCAGACTTGCCTGCCCACGCTAGGAGTACCATGGCGAACTTGGCTGCGGCCTCCGATGCTGCCAAGCTTTGGATGACGATGCCATGTTGCAGTGCAGCGATACTGAAAGCAGTTGACGATAGTACGACTAGCCCTAGGGTTAGACCGCCCGCCCCCGTCTGCTCGTCAAGCATGACTCGCATCTTGTCTTCGCGGGATCCGCGGTACATCGCGGCGTCTCCGAAGTCGACCAACCCGTCCGTGTGATGAACACCAGTAATCAACAGAATGAATCCCAACCCGAGCATTCCAACAATCAGAGAAGGCAGAAGATTCTGGAGCGCCCAGACTACCATTCCGCTCGCGAGACCCAGGGCTGCCCCAATCATCGGAAAACACGGCATATACTTTGCAGCCTGAGCGATCCCGTCCTCGTCCATTCCGACTGGGATCACGGTTAGGAATGCGAGTGAGTTCTTTAGCCCGCTGATCACAGTCAAACGAGTCAGCTCATGCTCCGCCTGAGGCCTTCAGAGTACATGTTTGAGGAGCAACCCGCGATAAGACCGCCAATGGCGTCGTTCGTGATCGGACCGAGCTTGCTGAGGATTCCAGGCTTGTTCTGGTCGAATCTGATGAATTCGAAGACGCCTTTCGCGCCCGCGATGTAGTTGGCTATGGTCATTCCGAGAAGCTCGTCGGCGACCAGGCCTGGACGCCCCAGAAACCTTTCTCGGGTCAAACCTGGAACAAGCCCGGCCTTGGCGTCCTCTTCAGCCCGATAGCAGGCAACGACCATGCAGGAGACATTCACGTCCGAAAGCGTCTCGTTGAACTGTTCGATGATTATCTCAGTTGCCTTCTCCTTGTCCTCCACGCCTGGATGCGGAACAAAGAGTCCCAGTGCTGCGACGACCAAGTCGTCTAACGTTATGCCTCTTTCCTCAAGATACTTGAGCAGTGGAGGCCCTCTACCCGCGCCTCCCGCTGCTATGAATCTCATATCCGACAATCTGACCACGAGGGTTATCTGGTTGGATTATCCATCCAATATCCCTAGCGGAGGCGCCCCGTCTGACAGTCGGCTCAAGAGAGGCCTGCTTCGTGTCAATGCTGGTCGCGGTGGGCGTCGTGGGCAGGATCGCCTTCGGACAACTGGCTTTGGCATCTCCGACGCCTGTCTACGGGATTCTGATCAAGATTGGCTTGACGGAGCCGTTGGCTTTCGTCAGCGGCTTCGTCTTCGGCTCCGCGCTAGGCTTCCTGACGGGTGGCCTGATCATAGTCATCTCAGACTTCTTCATGATCCCTGGAGCCTGGACGCCCTTCATTGCAGCGATCATCGGCATCTTTGGTGTCAGTGGAGGAGCAATTCGTCGTCTTGCTGCAAACCCGAGCGTCCTCATGTTGGGAGTTTCTGCCGTGTTTCTCACGGTTGTGAGCGAGTTCCTTCAGAACGCGTGGTTTGCATGGTTCTTCAACATGCCCATACTCACTGCCTTGGCCATGGCTATTCCGAGCATGGCGACGGCTGCTGCGAATAATGTCGTTCTATTCACGGCGGTCGCCCCAAGAATCATCAGGCTGATTCAGGACGCCACAAGGAGACCTTCAGGACTCGGAGCCCAGCGAACGAACTCCTCTCAACAATTGTAGCCACGTTGCCTTTTCAGCGGGAGCGAGAGGACTGTGCGGGTCGCCGTACTGTGGAGTGGAGGCAAGGAATCCAACCTAGCCTGTCAGAGGGTTATGGCTCAGGGCCACGAGGTTGCGGTTCTTGTCACTTTCATCTTTGATGATTGGCCCTCGGTGTGTCATCCGCTCTCGATCATGTCTCTCCAGTCTGAAGCTTTGGGCATACCCCATGTGACCCTCAGGGTTGCTGAACCATACAAGGAAGCCTACAGAGACTCGATTCGCAACCTTGTCAGAACGGATGGAGTCCAAGGGATTGTGACTGGAGACATCTGGATTGAGGAACACAGGCGCTGGATGGAAAGCGTCTGCGAAGGACTAGGCGTCCATGTCATCATGCCTTTGTGGAACGAGAATACTCGTGATTTGCTGAACGCAGCGATTTCAAGCGGATTTAGACCAGTTTTCACGTGCGTTAAGGAGCGATGGTTCGATGCAGGCTGGATTGGCCACCAGCTGGACGGGCAACGTGTAGAGGCTCTGAAGAGCCTGCATGACAGATTTGGAATAGACATCTGCGGTGAGAATGGCGAGTACCATACGATGGTTCTCGACGGCCCGATCTTCAAGCAATCCATAAGAATCGAAGAGTTCGCTGTGGAGAGAAAGGGCTCCGTCCTGCTCTTGAGACCTCACCGTCTTTCCTCGCAACGAAAAGAGTTGTGAGGCGGGGTTCTTGACCCACGGAGACCAGCACGGCGCGGCAAATCTACGCAATGCGGACCAGCTGTGCTCGAAGGTTAGGAACATTCTAGAGAGAGCGGTTCAGAGGAATCAGGCTGCGTGAATACTTCTCTCAGGTCTCTTGGACGCAAGCATTCCGGCAGCAGTAGCTTCGAACACGCGGGCGTTCCCGATATAGTGAGCCAAGATTTTATCAGTGCTGGCTCGAATCACATCCAGAAGGCTCATGCGCAGCCTGAATGTGCTCAAGCGGCTGGCCGAGCAGAAGGCCGCTGGACCAACCCCATCCTTTACGGAGCTCCACCTAGCTAAGGCCATCGAGATGATCGGCCAAGAAGCGATCGGTAGGGGCGCGCTGTCGAACGTGCTCGGTCTGGGGGAGGGAGCCACACGGACTTTGATCGATCGTCTTATCGAGGCTAGGCTTGTCAAAGTTACAAAGCGCGGATGCGAGTTGACGGAAGGCGGATTCTCGATCCTCAAGGACCTAAACTCAAGACTAGGCCCAATGGCAAAGGTTCCCAGGAGTGCAATCACAGTAGGCCCCAATGATTTCGCGGTCTTGGTGAGAAAGGCCGCGAAGAAAGTAGGTAGCGGAATAGAGCAACGAGACGCGGCGGTCAGGGCAGGCGCAAACGGGGCCGTAACGCTCGTCTTCAAGAATGATCGGCTACTCATGCCTCCGCTTGATCGCTCAGGAATCGGACGGTCGCGCGATCTTCTGGCAAAGATCGTGGACAATTTTCGACCAGAAGAGAACGATGTCATCGTGATTGCTGGAGCTAATAACGAGAGGTTGGCTGAAGATGGGGCGAGGGCGGCCGCGTGGACGCTTCTAGGTCCGAGAATTCCAAGAGAGAACACTATGAAGTGAATTGGCTCCACGAGTGTGACGAAGACTACGTCGGCGCTGCCACTAGACCCACTTGTTTCTTTCGTTTTGTTCTTCTATAGAGATAGTACGCTCCAGCGGCGATTATGATTAGGGGAAGGAACGACACAACCAGAACTATCAGGCCGCGGACCATGAGGAAGAGTCCGCTGAGGGCTGTCTGGAAGGTCTCGCCCCAATCCATCCCAGGCGGCGTGAATGGCGGCGCGGGCTCAACCAGGCGCACCGAGATGAGGGACATCTCAACATTGCGTTCCAGGTAGTTAATCTGGCCTTGTAGGCTGTCTATCTCTCCGCGAACCCTTGAGAGCTCGTTTTCGACCTTCAGGATTTCGTCAACGGTTCTTGCGAGATCAAGTATCTCGCGGAGACGTTGTTCCTGTTTCTGTAGATTGTCAAGTCTGGCTTTGAGGTCGATGTATTGTTGGGTCACATCTTCGCTCGTCGTGCTCTCATCGAGAACCTTACCGTAGCCTTCTATCTCTTGAACTGCCCCGCGAAACTTGTCCTTTGGAACTCGAATTGTGATCTCGGCGACTGCCTGCGTACCGTAAGAGGAGCGGGAAGACCCTGCAACATAGCCGCCCATGCTTTCAGCTAGAAGCCTAATCTTCGCCAGAACAGCTTCGATGTTAGGCGTCTCAAGCGAGACGTAGCCATTGTAGATCACCATTCTCTCCTGGAAGACATCAACCGCCCGTGTTGTAGGCATCGGGATCGGAGCTGTTGCTGTTAGCGTGGCGACTGTAACGGTAGGTACTACAGGCGGCATGGGTTCCGCACCAAGATACATTCCAATTCGGCCATACGGGGAGTACAGCGTGCCAACGAAGAATGAAGCCGCGAGGAGGCCAGCAATGATCACTGAGATGAGAGCTATCTTCCTTCTCGACATCTTGTCCAAGGTTGTGGGTCAGTCGAAGTCGCGGATAAAAGGCTAGAGTTTGGAACGACGCGAGGCTCGCATCAGGGTGATTCAGTACAGTGCTCAGAGAACTGTCGTGACCACCGATCAGGTCCATTTGCATTAGGTTGCCGTGGCTCCGCAAGCGCACATATCTTGTGAGCGCGGCAAATGCATCAACCACTGCAAATGCTGCCCAGAATGCTAGACGGAACCCCTCCCGCACCATACATAATTCAGGTCAAGGGGGCGGAGGCGGACAAAGGTACCTTCCGTTCTTTTTCATAACTTGGCAACACTCGCGCAGCCTGATGCGACGGTCCGTCATTGCCTACTTTCCACTTCTCGACGCCCATCATGGGAAACCACCCCAGGCCCACGCCAGACGCCACAAGGACAAGGCCAATGAAGATGCATAGCATCGCCAGCACCAAGGCTATGGGAGAAGCATAACGTGTCCACAGAAAGATTGCACCCAGCCCAACAGAGATTAGCACCAGGCCGAGTACGGCGAGACGGAAGTTCGCGCGCCTTGGCTGCTCTCTACGTGTCACCTACTAGCTCCGCTCCTGCACTAGGCAGTAGACTTTCACCGAATGCGCTTCAAGCTCATTATGCGACTTGATCGAAATGCCCAGCGCCTGTCTCTGTTCGCCGTTCAGCAAGGAAGACTGGCCTATCCTGTCGACTCCGTCGCTCGTACTAACCCCCGAAGCAAGTGTGAGGTCGATTAACTGGGCGGGCCACCGCCCATAGAAACCAGGATCCTTGTAACTGTCGGCTCCACCCCAAATCCCGACCTCCATCCCTACGACCTGTCCAGGCTCTGTCATGATTCCGCCTTCGCCGCGCAAAGGTATCTTTATCTCCACCACCCAATGGCCAGCAGGCTGCTCATGATAGCGGCCTCGCATGGCCCCTGGCTCGTTCAGAGGCGTAAGGCAGGGAGCCAGCTCGCTGTACTGACCGTCTAAGAACAGAAAGTTGGAGCGGCACTCGTCGGAGTAGCGTATGAATCCACTGTAACTTGGATTCGAGGAGTAGACATAAACCACATCCCTACCTCCGACCCAGGCGGAGTCATGGTCCACATCAGAATACAGTCGGATCTCGAAACGGCTGGACGCAGCTGTCTGTTGGCTTGGAGTTACATCCACTGCAACAAACAGGAAGTCGTTGTCGTTCTTTGCGTAGAGACCCACATCCACGCGACCGTCGCCAAGAGATAGTCTGCCCGCGTCAGACCACTCACCAGGATCTATGAACCCATCGACGGTAGGTAGCACTCTCAACAGGCCTGAATCTACACGAGAGCGAAGACGCGCAGGAGGCGGAATATCGAGCAAATCCCTCTGCGACAATACTGCTTCTTCGCAGCTCAGGAACTCCCCAAGAGGTTTCTCGGTTTCTGGTGTCCCTGGCGGCGGATGCTTGCCCAAGTGGTAGCCTAGAAGGCAGAGGTCTCCAAGATCGGTGCCGTTCACGTTTCGGGTGAACAACCCAAATGGCAGCAAAGCCTCATCATATCCGATCGTGACAACCAGCAGGTAGCGCAATATCAGCTGCTCATCATCTGGATCAGCAATCAAGGCGAGATCAAGCTCAAATGTGCCTTCGCCAGTCCGCGTGTAGCTACAGGTGAAATTGCTCGTCGCATCCATCGTAATTGCTCTCAGGTTCTCAAACGCCCAGCTGCGTAATTCGGGAAAAATTGAGGGTGGAGGGGGTTCGACTTCGAATACTTTGCATTCGACTCGGACGCTGACATCTCGGGGAGGTTGAGGTTGAACCACAAGCATATACTTGGCGTGGAGATCTCTTTCATCTGTGTTGCACAGGCCCATATCTCTAGCCTTGCTAGGACACAGAATCATTGTTGTTACTCCAGTGAGGCGTGACTCGTCTTGCTCGGAGATCATGCTTACTCCAATGTTTGGAGGCGGGATGAGGTAGACGTAGGTGCCCACAATGAACGCAGAGACGACCAATATGACGACTACGATAGCCATCAAGAGTCGATTTCTCTTCAAGCATCAAGCCTTCTCCGCATGAAGCGGTCGGTTTAGATCGATGAAGATGATTGCTAGAATGATGGGGGAGAAAAGGCCGAAGATAACGTACACTTGAACGGGGAAGACGAATACGAGTCCGAGAAGAAGAGCAGCAACGAGGAATATGAGGATCTTCATTCGGCGACTAACTCGCTTCCGAGGGGACAGGTGAAACACCAACGGGGAACAACCTCAATTAGATATGCAAGCTAGCCATACCGACTAGAGCTCTAACTTCCCCCTTTCTTATCCTAGAATTGAGCAGCTAGACGCAGAATCTCCTACCTTTCTTTCCCTTTTTCTTTTCGCTCGATAAGCAATATCCCGAAGCCTATGATGAGTCCTAAGATTACAAGGCTGATGAGGACAGGGCGGGATACTTCGTTCTGAATGAGGCAAGGCAGATCAACACAGGTCCAATCAACCCAAGGCCGATACTGTCCTGTCGCGGGGTCGATGTCGGAGGTCATCAACTGCAAAAGCATCACGGAGATGAAGGCAGCGCCCACAGCAAAGGCACCGACTATTTCCTGACTCTCTTGCCTCAACTTTCTTTCTCTTCTTTAACCGAACACGCGGAATACTAGGAACATGAGCAGCCATACGCCCAATATGGCCGTGACTAGAATTCCCAGTCTATCTAGAGCTTTCTTGCTGATCTTCAAGCCCGCTCCCTCAATGCGCTTCGTGGGCTGCTCTTTGATAGCGTTGCTTCACTCATCTTAGCCACCTAGCGAAGATGCATCCGAGCGCCAAGAATGCAAAGGCCCAGATCAGAAAGAGCGTCCAAGGATTGCCTCGGAATGAAAGAGCGGCCAAGACACCCGCGGCTAGACCAAGCACAGAGAGCTTCCATCGAACCATTATCGTTTGATCACTCCGAATAGAGGCCGCTTTCGATTGGGAGCTGAGCGAGCGCGCTGAAAGCAAACAGACGATACCGCTCGTTTGATTCTCCAGCAGATTGCGAGTGAAAGCAACATGCATCCTGACAGGATGAGGAAAGTTGCCAAACCAAATTCGGAAATTGGTTTGGCACGAACGCTCGTCATGCCTAGGATCACGAGCGCGGTTGTCTCCGTGTTGGTGTCGCTGTCACCTGGTCCGCCATCGGGCGTTATGTGAGTGAAGATGCCCCCGTTGGTCTGATTCTGCATCGACCATATCCTGGCGACGACATCCTGTCCGAATGAGAGGCTGGTCGCGAGCTTCCCGGCCGCAAAGAGTAATAGGCCAAGCTTGTAGGTCGCGTAGGCGTGAGAGAACCCGTCGGCCTGGCCCTCTCCGTACTCGAGACGATACGCCTTGTCACGCAGACCTACGCCGTCCCACATGTTGGCCGCCAACGTGAAGTTGCCGAGCGCGTTCGCGTGGTCTCCTCGGTTGTGATTGGAGAGAGCGACTAGCAGAAGGATGTCAGCGTACTCCCGCCAGTCCTCGAACCCACCAGTTCCATTCGCTATGTCGTATCTCAGCAGGTACGAGCCGTTGTAAAGCGTCAAATGAGTGATATCCTTTGGCGGCATTTCCAGTACGGCATCGTCCCTCATGATGATGTCGTACCGAAGGCTGAGTGGAACACCGTCTCTGGAAGTAGGCAAATTGTAGAGTTCGGCGATTCTGACAAGCTCCGACCTCATCGCAGAAGCCGAGTGTGTGTCGTAGGGCTCCAGTGCCTTGTAGGCGAGCAGGTTGTCTGAAGCTACCCAATAGACGTTAGGCGCCACCCGAGGTGCTTCACGACACAGTTTCAGATCAGGATTGTAGGCTATAGTGCGTAGGTAGGCCACGGCCTCCTCCAAATTCTCTTGGCTTGACCTGGGAGACGCCACGGCCTCGGTTCCTCGCGCTAGCAGAACTAGGAGCATGAGGAGGGCTAGCCGTGCTACCATGGGCGGGCCTTTCCCACCAGCCTGTGGGCGGCCGAGGTTATAGCGTTAGCGCTTCTTAAGTTGCGAGAGCGCTTGAAATATCATTTCCCATGATCCAGGGCCTACGGTTGATAGAATATGCATGGACATCATCCGCATGCTGGCTCTCAAAGGGACCAAGAAGATACTGCTCACCCTAGAGAAGGTTGGAAAGATGAGGTACTCCGAGATCGTAAGGGCCGTTGGCTACTCGACAACGACGACCAGGGCGCTGAAGAGCATGGAGAGGCACGGCATAGCCAAGAAGGAGGTCCTCAACGAACCCTATCGACCAGTAGCCTATTCCCTCACCGACAAGGGAAGGAAGCTTGCAGCTCTCGTCAGAGAACTTGAAAACCTGTGAGCCGAGTTGCCAACAGCGTTCTTGATCATCTGACGAAGCGCTTCTTGTCGCTGTAGCCAAGATCAACACCCACACGTCTACGCGACGACATCTGAAGGAGACTGGAGCGCGGGCGGGCGAGGCTTGGAATCTCAGATGGATAGACATCAACCCTGAAAGCGGAATTGTCACGATTACACCTGAGAAGGGGGTTCTGATAACTTGACACGAGGCCTAACGGAAAGGTAAGCCGTGGGGGTGTTTTGATTCTTCGATCATCATCGAGGTTGTGAACGCGATCTGGTGCTCCTCAAGAGACTTCTTGCAAGTGCACTAACACCCCTATCTCAGCCGCTTCCTTCTGGATGCTACCGTTGTTCCGACTAGGTAGAGTGCTATTGTGACGGCGATGAAAACCGCCGTGTCATTGTCAATCAGCTTACTCTGCCAGCACCAGAACGTAGCGCCACCAAGTACGACCCCGCCAACTATTGGTCTCGCAAGTACATTCCAAGTTTCACGGAATCGATCAAGCCAGCCCTTCGTAGGGAGGAGAACGTTCTCTACTAATGAGGGAGGCAACATGTTCTCACTAGCACATTCTAGCTTCAGTTTCGTGAGCAGTTCTAGTATGGAGGCGCACTTTCCCTTGAACCACGAGTTTGAATCATCTGTCTTTCTGATCCCGTAACTGTCCTCCTCGTAACCAACAACCGAAATGATGCAGCCTTGATCTCTTGGCTCAGGACTCCTAGAGATTCCGATGCAGAAGCTGAAAACATCTTCTGCGCCGTAAAGTAGTAGTGTTCCATCTTCAAGTTCATGGCTGTATTCTAGGTGCAGAGCCCTTCTCACTGGATGTGATACGACAAGGTTTGTGACTTCGGTTCTTGAAGCGGTTGTGCGGTAGACCCGTTTGCTAAGTGCCTCTTCTGAACCTTCCATACCAATGATCTTGCGAGCCGCTTGATTCTGCACAAGGCCTAACATGATGAGGGCGGAACCGCCGAGGGCGAGATATGGCAGATAGTATGATCGCGCCACGTCATACCACAAAGTCACCGCGAAGATTCCAAGCGTAAGGAGGTTCACATCTAGAGGTGCAATTATGACACGCTCAGGAAACGTCATAGAGCCTAGGACTGACAACACGACGGGCCAAGCTAGTATCCAGAACAAGCCTATCCAGAAGCTCATTTCCAATGGGCCTTTGGGTATACCCTCGATGGTCGACCAAGTGATAACGACCCAGTTGAGTCCAGCAAAAATGAAAGAGACGGCGATTTGACTAACGGCAATCTTGAGACGAGATTTCCTGAGTGTCTGGGCAACACTGGACTCGTCAAGAATAGACAACAGTCGTCAATGTCAGTGCTAGTGGGGTATCCGTATTTATGGCTGACCGAGTACGAAAATTGAGGATCTCAGGCTCCCTCGTTGTGATGTTGACGCGTCTGTCACACGAGTACGAACACATCTTCCACGATACTGGCGTGGGTCCAGTCGAGTCGCTCGACAATTTCAGCCGCAACTGCAACATGCAGCGGAGAAAGATTGCTGAGAAGCTCTAGAACCCGAGAATCCTACGCATTAGCATCAAGACGCTACGCCACTTCAAAGTGACAATGGAGTACGAAAGACATCCTGCATGTCACGCGAATGCTCGCCCGCAAGAACATCCAAAACACCCTCGTCGAGTTTCATGACGATGAATTCGAATTCAAGACCGCTCGGACAGCAGATGAGGCGTAAGCGCTCGTTGAGAGCGGCTTCGACTATGTGGCTGAAGCGGACGGTCTCAAGCAGTTCAGGAAACGGAAATGAAGGTTCATCGCCTCCATCATTCGACGTTCCATGCACCCGTCCATTGGAGAATATTCCGCTTTTCGAGTGTCTATGACTTCTCGTGTCTGGTGATGGTTAGGCGAGGAAGAACGGGTCAAGCGCCAGATTGCGTCAGGCTGACTACCATGCGAACTGAACCAAGTACTTCTCCGTTCTTCTCAGCGATTCGTGCTTAAGCTCTTCCAGGAGTGTCGCCAGTCGATCTCTGGCCAAGAAGTACACTTCGCGTTGTTGTTCCATCCTTGCTAGATCAACATCATTGTGGATCTGGCTTGACATGCTCTGGTTCGTGGCGAGTACGGGCAAAACGCGGGGGTTCTCTGCGTTTCTATAACACTGAGCATGGTCTTTCAAGTCTCTCGCCATCGCCACCGAAGGTTGATCCGAAGTACATTGCACAACCAAGCAACCGTTTGGGCTTGCTGCGATAATATCAACGGGACTGTCCTTGCTCTCCCAGGCAACATCAAAACCCATGCGAGACAGGAGCATGAAGACTGCTTCCTCGAAGTCCTTGCCCTTCTTGTCGAGCAATTGCTTCTCGATTTTCATGAGGTAGTTCAATCCTCTCCTATCTGACCTCTCTGTCATCAGTCTTTGAATCTCTGAATCGGCGGTCACAACTGGGACGAATCTTAGGTGGTCCTCATCTATCGGAAGAGGAGAGTAATCAGGTGGCTCGTATGAGAGATGAAACGTCGCGCGGTCAACGTCGACCGCAGCAGCTTCGACAGGGGTGGACCTTTCGCACCTACAGAGCCCTTCTTCAGGGCCGACTACCCTAGCGCCTGTGAGTCGTGTTTTATGGAACCTTTCGATAGTTCGGTCGTGTCTTTGAAGTCTTGCGCTAACAAACAGCTTCTCTGGATTCAACTTACAATGGTAGACTACTGTGGCAACAAGGTGGAGCTTTTCCCCCCGTCTTTCATATCTTACTGACTGAAAGGACGCAAAAATGGGGAGGAGAATTGTCCCATGCGCATCCTCACTCGATCTGAATTCAAGTCTGTCCTCTTTGATGTCAAGGATATGGCTGACAGCTTCGGAGACCGAGGAGTATGGCACTTCGTAAGTGACAGCTGCGTTCCGCATGAACATCCAAAGATCGTGTTCGATTGTGCGCCCACCTTTGAAGTCGACTTGAACGTGCGGCCAAATACGATTCCATCCGTGCCGTGATTCGATTCCTGTGACAAAGCAGGGGTTGCGCTGTTCCCATCCTGAGAAGACTACAGTTAACCAGTTTCCGTCTTGAAGGACGAGTGTGAACTTCCCTCCGTGGAGGATCTGGTGATGGTAGGCTTCCCATTCGGTTTTGCCAACTCTTCCAGATATGATTCGGAATCGAGGGGTGTCAAACAACATTTTGAAGACCCTGTCAGGCGAGCGATAATCATATTCTGCTAGGAAGTACACAGGCTTCCAATCTTGATCTCCCTTCACGATTGCTAGACTCGCTCTGACGCTATTGCAGAAACTCAAGAGATGAGGTTGCAGTTTGCCTAGCTCCTCTTTGCTTAAGCCTTGCAAGGTGCCCTATCCTGAGAGTTCTTCAGCATGCTCTCCGATTAAGGTTTCAACGCTTGAGAGATCCGAGTTCTCGGAGACAACCTGCTGACTCGCGCCCGTGAAATGCGGGAAATCGCGGCGTTTCCTTGAGCCCAATCTTGGCCCAGTTTTGTTACCCGCTCGTTGGTTATGGGCATCAGACCAAGATCGGGATGGCGTGCTAGGCTCGGCAACGATCGTCCATCATTGTCGTCTAGAGAAGAGAGCGAACGAAGATACACGCAGGTGTGGGAGCGCGCCTAACCCGCGCCATGTGGAACGTTCTCTGGGGACCAGCTCATTGGGTCTACGGGAGATTTTTCGCAGACAATGCTTTCTCGCGCTTCTTGGGCCAATACGCTTTAGTCTGCGAAGAGCCGAAACATCATCACCGCGGGGTTGTTTGTTGATGCGTGCCGTGTGCACGGGCATCAGCGGTGTCAATAGGAAGGACTACCTCGATGATCTTGCATACTATGCAATGGACAAGCACGAGATCAGGCTCGATGTGATTGACCTCGGTACGATAGTCGAAAAAGAAGCGGCTCGACTGTTTAGGCAATCTCACATAAGCATCTCGACAACTGGGATTGACAGAAAGATTCTGGATCTCCCTAGATCTACCCTTCGGCAGCTGAGCACGACAGCTTGGCACCATATCCTGAAAACTGTCGCTGGCCCAGAATCCAAGAGTTGCGTTGTATCTCTACATGCAACTTTCAGGTGGAAGAGGTCTCTCACACTGATCGTTGACACTGAATATCTGGACCAGTATCAACCAGATCTGTTCTTTGTGTTGAAGGACGATCCCCTCCGCATACATGGCGCACTGCAAAGAGATCCAAAATGGAAGGGGAAGCTTACGACACACGAGATCTGGGCATGGCAGGAAGAAGAGATTGCAGCCACTAGAATCCTGGCTGGCTACAGACAGAGGGACTGGAAGGAGTTCTCGGTAGGAGAAGCGAAAGAGGAAGTCTACAAGTTCCTTTTTCCGCCGAAGCAGCGGCCTCCTTATGAGCCGCGAATCGCAAGTAATCCATACAGGTCCATCTACTGCACATCGATAAGCGGGACCAAAGCAAGGGACTACTTGAAAGCGTTCTGTCTCTGGGCAAAGGAGAATAAGAAACGGAAAATAACACTCCTCGATTTTGCGCATCGCATCGTCGAGGAAGCTCAACAAGAAAGACCGCATGTAAACAGGAAGAACATCCTGAAGGAACCGCAGTCTGATCTTGACAGGTGGAGGAACCGCGCACTCGAATCGATAAGAGATGAGCAGACCAAGTCTGAGGATTGCATTATCCTTGGCCACTCGTGCTTCAGGCTCAAAAGGGACGGCCAAGAGCAGCTGTTGCTTGCGTTCGATCCTGACCTAGAGCTGGTGAAATGGTGCCACGTGAACCCAGATCTGTATGTGACCTTCACTGACAACATTCTGGCGAACAAGATACGCCTTGCTGAGGAAGATAGCGCCCAAGGGCTAGATCTAGACTTGAGAGGGATCGCGATGTGGCACGATGAAGAGCGTTTCTTCACTCGCCTGATCGCCGAGAACTTCGGCAAGCCTCACTATATCTTGCCAATAGAGGAACCCTTCGAGACTCTCTATCGCGTTGCCTACGAGAATGGCTACAAGAAGGTCTACCTAAGCTTTCCAATAACCGAGGTCCGCAAGAAAAAGAAAACTGCCGATCAAATCTTTCGAGCCAAGGATCGTCTGAAGAGCATCCTCAGAAGATCCTACGTTGTCTTTGATCCCATAGACATCCGTGATGCGGAACTTGTCATACTGTTGGACCCAGAGACGAAGTTTCCCAAGAATCTCGAGGATCACCTACTCGTTTTCAAGGAGGGGAGTGAGGGCACGATCGTTGTAGAGCCACATTCACTTTCGATATCAAGGGGGTCGGATGGTCGGTACGAGATCGGCGGGCACGACGGGGTCGGGCTGAGCAGATCCGAGTTGGAGGAAGTCAAGGAGCACATCGAGGATCAGATAGTCGAACGCGATTATCACCTGATTGACCAAAGCGATTGGGTCGTCGTCTACTATCCAGTTAGTGACATCTCGGCAGGCGTGATGTCCGAAGTCATCTATGGATTTTCCCATGGCAGGGATGTCTTTGCACAGTGGTTTTCGAGGAAAGTCAGCCCGTTTCTGGATGCCTATTTGACGGACAAAGCAAGTCACAACAGGAAGGAGCTCGTAGGTACCCTCGCGAAGTACTCAACCCAAAGCTAGTCGCGCAGCAGCCGATAGAGTGGGTTTCTGCGAATCATCCTAAGATGACTGATCGCCCTATTCGGACAACTGCCTATCCCGATGCTTCTTTCGTTACTTGGCTGAGCGCGGAAGTACTGACGAATCGAATGTCCTGTCGGTTGACCGTATGAATCAGGTCTTGCAAGAGAGGGGACGATCAGGCAATTGGGATTCACCTAGTGTCTTAACTGGACACCTGCATCTTCACGTGGTAGGTAATTGGAGCAGAGCGTTGGCACAGAGACATAGAGGTCTCGCTCTCACCGAGGACATAGCAACATACTTGAAAAAAACGCGTGGACTCTATCGCATCCAGCCAGCAGCCGTCTCAGCAATGGCGCGACATTTCCCCAAGCCGAATGCGAGTCTCTCTTGAATTCTGTGCGTTCCTTGTCACGCAAACAGAGAGCTTCTTCTTCACGAACCAGTCCGCAACGCGGTCTGCTTCAGCTCGGACAACACCGCCGAACGCTGAGAGGCGATAAACGTTTTTATCGGCGGGGGAATCACCGTCGGTGACAGGAAGGTCTCTGCCGAAGTTTTGATTTGGCTTGGATATTGCGTCTCGTGCGGTGCAAGCAACCCTGCATTCAACAGATACTGTTTCACCTGTGGAAGCCAGCTTCCTAAGGCCTGGTGGGCGCCGCCTGGAATGTGCGCGAGATGTTTCTGCATGAATCCCCTGTACGCGAACTATTGCGGGAGGTGCGGGGCCCGCCTTAGGTAGACGAGCGACGACAGGGGCGGGTCGGAAGATTCAGAGCAATGCAAATTGAAGTGTTGACGAGAGAAGAGATTGAGAAGATCATCGAGGAGAAGCTCAAGAAACTGGTAGCCGAGGCGGAAATCTGGAAGAAGATTGCGGAGCTTGAGTCCTCGACCGTAAAGCTTAGGGATGATATTGCCAGGCTCTCAATCAAGGAACCCTCGCTCGCTGAATCTGAGCTTGTTGCCGCGGCTCTAATCAGAGACTTGGCTCAACGGGCTGACCTGCTAGAGATTAGAACGGCATTGGATTCGGTCACTCTGAAGCCGAAGGGGTACCTAGTGGCGCAAGACTTCAGGGCTATCAGCGAGATAGTCAAGAAGCATGGCGGATCCTGGTCGTCGGAGAGAAGAATGTTCGCGATCCGAAAGCGTACCTAATGGACGGCTCCGAGCAGGAGATCGAAGAGCCTCTCTCCAGGAGAGAGATGCTATTAGAGAGTCGGAGCATACTCCTTGGTTGTTCTCTGTTTAGGCCCAGCTAGGGGCTAGGACTCTTGCCGGGTAGAGAGTGGAAGCCAATTCTTGCAGGCGCAGCGGGTTTGCTACTCCTTGTCAGCTGGTTCCTTGGAAGAGAGAATACGGCCCTCGTATTGGCTGCGATCATAGCGTCAGCCGCGATACTTGGATATTTCTTCGGTCGGCGAGTGAAGTCGGACTGGCAAGAACCCGTAGAATTTGCGCTGGGACGCTTGATACCGGCCGCTGGGTGCTGGGGGCTGCTTATGACTACCATTATCTTTCCGTCTTGGGATAAGCTGATTGCTTGGTCACTCGTTACTCTCACTTTGCTGTCGGTTTGGATCGCAGGCAAGTATGAACCGGGCGAGTGGCTAGCATACGGGCAGTCCAAAGGGCGAGTCATTGGTCTGCTGAAACATGAGGGCATTCTGATCACTGTGAAGTACGAAGGTCGATGCGTCTTCTGTTCCAGAGCTATTCCACCGGGCGAGAAAGCACTATGGAAGAAGGGAGTAGGAATCTGGCACCAGAGCTGCAACTAGAGATCACATAGAATCAGAAGAGACTTATTCGCTGAGCCTCCAGCCTAGTCTGGTATTCAATGAGCGATAGAAAGATCGTAGTCGTCGTACTCGTATTCGGAATCCTACTCGGCGCAGTTCTGGGGATAGCCTATTCCAGATATGTCCAACCTTACGCTCTGAGTTACGAAGTCTATTTCTCGCCGAAGGGAGGATGCGCTGACGCTGTCCTATATTGGATTGGAAGAGCGAACCAGTCTATTCATGTTCTGATGTTCATCTTCACTTTGGACAGCGTTACTGATGCTCTCATATCGGCCTACAATCGAGGGGTCGAAGTCAAAGTGGTTTTGGACAAGAGCCAATCATACAGTCGGTTTGCGGTTCTCAAGGCAGCCGGCATTGAGGTGAGAAACGATACGAACTGGGAGGGAATCATGCACAACAAGGTTGCCATAATCGACTATAGGATAGTCATAACGGGAAGTTTCAACTGGACGAATGCCGCGGAGAATAACAACAACGAGAACCTCGTCGTCATTCATTCGGTAGAGGTTGCTGCAAGATATGAGTCGGAGTTCCAGAAGATGTGGAGTCAGTCTCAGGGATAGTTGTATCCCGTATAGGCGACTTCTATCTGCGAGGGGTCTTCCACGATAATCTCGGGAGAGCCCTGGTATAGCTTGATCAGCCCTGTGATTCTCACTTCTTTTCCTCTGTAGAATTCCTCGGGCCTGAACAGGAAGTTCTTCATGTCACTTGCAAAGATCACGCCGTAGAAGTATCCCTGATACGGATCATGAAAGTTCAGGAAGACTGTGCCCGTGGAGGACTTGTAGGTTCTGACTATGGTACCTTCGACGGTTTTCGTCTTGCCGACATACTTTCCCGCGTCAGCCCAGTTGATCACGTTGGAGTCTGATGGACTGAGCCATTTTTGCCCAGCGATCGAGGTCTCTGTGGCGATTGGGGTAGCTTGTAGGATCGCAGTCTCGGTAACCGTCTGGTATATCTGCACAGTCACCGTCGCTGGTGGAACAATCGTTAGCTTTGGTGCGAATGCGGGACCCAGCACGAAACCGCCCAAGATGAAAGCGACTATGACTATCCCAGTCATGATCCCCCAAAGTGTTTTGGACGTGCTGGGCTCCTTCACGCGACTGAGCCCAGCGCATTCAAGATGCCATACGCCTTTGTCCTTGTCCCAGTAGGCAGTCTCCCCTGCAGGTATCGTTCGACCGCACTTGACACATCTGCCTTCGTACTTGAGAGAAATCCTCCTCAATTCATTCTCACGTATCCCGTCGTCCTCACTTCTGTGGTCGCAGAAAGCAGCGGGCTGCTCAAACAGGCAAGCCGTGAGATTCAGGAACTCCCCATGACCTACCGCTTTATCGTGATTTCAGGCTTTTCATTGAGGCTCGTTTTCCTCGCCCCATGGCTGCTTGCCCTGAAGGTCGTCGCCGCGCACCAAGTGCCCCGACAAGTAAAGAGCAGGTTGTCACGGCATTTTATCCTCCCAGCCCGTGTCGCACAGGACATCGAGCGATAAGGCATGTAGCATGCTTGTTTCTAGTCCGAAGAAAACTTGTGATATTGTAAGCATGCAGGTTGCTCCATCACCTCCTTTTCCGAACTGCCTGTCATTGTCGTCGCCTACGCTATGAACGGTCCGCGTCGGGCGCGGTCACGAGATCTGTTAGCAAGTCTCAAATAGACGACGACAAGGGTCGACGCCACATCGTGTAAGACCACTAAACGACCAGCAGGTCCTAAACTGATCCATTCGTTGATGAGCCATTGAACTGCGCGTCGACCAAGGTCATTGAAAACAGACCAGTCCAGAAGAGACACCGTCCTTCCGTTATCTGGGCTAGATGAACGCCTTCGCGTAGAATCCAGCAATCATCACGAGTCTGACGGACAACACAGCCTCTCCTAAGATAGGTAGGAGATCGACTCGGCCCCGACGCTGAAAAACGCGATCTAAGAATCATTACCAGGCGTTATCTAGAATCGAGTTGTTTGCGAAGATCCTTCTTTGTTACTTCATCCATCTCACGAGAGGACTCCTGGCCCTCTCCCCTGCGTCTGCCATCGCTCGGATGGCTGCGTGTTTCTAGCCAGTGCCGAAACATCAACAACAGAAGTAAGCTTCGGTACTAGGCCATTCTTTCGTATTCTAGGGCTTTTCATACCGTTTCGCCCTATCGCAATCTCCCCCCACAGACGTTTAAGTTTTCAGTCGAGAATTCAAGTCAGATGGAATGCTCACTCCGAGCCGATGGTCAGGTGGAGAGGTATTGCCCCCTCTCCGACAGCGAGTCTCAGAAAGCCACTGCAATGCTTCACCTCCGCCAGATATCCCGGTAAGGCGTGGTCGTTGACGAATGGGTCCACGTCATGACCGAGCTATGGGTCTTGGACCGGATAACGCTCAGCCAGGGAGAAGTACGCCCTTGACCTGGTCTGGTACCACATTGCCACGTGTATTCCCTCGGATGCAAGACGCGGTCCGTATTCCTTTAGGTCCGACTGGGGAATCACCGCGACCCATTCTGCTACGTTAGTCGTCCTTTCTCTTCTTTGCTTGATTTTCTGGATCACCCCAGAGACTCCTGGCGGCTTGCTGGGATGCCCGAAAAGTCCAAAACCTAAAATGCTTGCACATGCGAACCAATAGCACGGCCTTTCTGAGACTCGTAGCCTACCCGTACGAAGTTCACTGACTTCTCTGCACACGCGAGCGCTGAGGAGAGGTGCAATAAAGAAGGTACAATGGAGGGGGAAAAGAGATTGGAAGGCAACAGTACCTTCAATGCACTTGAACAACGGACGGCTGGGTCTAGGGGCCTACAGGAAACCGGCCGTTAGCGCCACATCAGAACCACAACAAACGGAAACAAAATGCTAGCTAGAGGTCAAATGAATGAAGAAGAGTCCCCGAATCAAGCAGTTTCCTGTAATGGTCATAATCTTAGCGGTCGCGCTTGCAGGCACAATATCCCACGGCCCTCTCGCGGGGCCAGTCTCCTTGCAGAGCACTCGGGCTGCGCTCGACTACTCACCTCAACTCGCCGTTGAGGAGAAAGATGAGCGATCTTTCATTGTCAATCCTCAGGATGACTCGATAGCTTCGCAAGTCACGAGTGAGACGACTGATGTCACTGTGGAGGAAATTAAGATGCGACCTGAGTTTCCGATGGTTGGGATGCGGGTCGACTTTATCGTTCTCTTGTTGAACTCAGGTTCTGCGGTGGACACCAACACGACATTCTATCTAGACGAGCAGCCGATCTATTCGCTGAGATCTAATCTCACCTCTCCCCGTGACCACGTCAAGCTGTCAGCTAGTTGGAAGGCTGTGAGAGGCGCTCACATCCTTCGGGTAAAGGCTGAAGCTCTAAACGTTACCGATACCGCCCCCGAGAGCAATGAACTCTCCCTGCTTGTGAACGTTGCAGTTCCGCTCTACGAGTTTCTGATAATAATAGACACAACACTCAGGTTTGGGCAGACGGACCTCACCGTGGATGGAGCTCTCGTCCGCCGCCTGTGTGGAGGAGAGACAGAAACTCTCAAGTTCGAGAACGGCACGACGCACGAAGTTACAGTTAGTGATAAGTTGGAGCCTGTGAGAGGAATCCGATTCTTTGCTTTGAATCAGAGCATCGAGGTCGATTCTGAGGGGAAGTACACATTCATGTATCGAGCGGAATATTTCCTTGAAGTGGCCGTGCAGCCACCTATTGTGACCGAGATCACGGGCTCCGGCTGGAAACCGGAGGGAGAGACGATTGCTCTCTCTGCTCCCGAGTCTCCTCAAGGAAAGGCTGAGGGGGTCCGATACGATTTTCTCGGATGGGCCACGGACGGAAGCGGTCTCATTAGTCAGACTGTCATTCAAGTCTTCATGGACAGACCGCACAATGCTACCGCGGTATACCAAATCTTGTACCTAGTCAGAGTGCTAGGCGAGAAAAAGTGCGCCAGCCTAATTGGTAACGATACGTGGTATGAAGCTGGCGTAACTCTTGACTTGGTGGTTACCAATTCGACTTGTCCTCTAGAGGAATTTTGGGCTCAGGTGCTTGGAGGCAAGCAATTTGCGAGCCCACCGGTCTTCCACATACCGAAGCTGAGCTCACCGTACTTGACATCGTTGCGGCTGAATTGGATACGCGAGGACTACCTAACGATATTGAGTCGCGCCGTATTCAACGCTCGAACAATTGTCGAGGGTTTCCTCGCGTTACTGAGTGCGATCTTGACATTTCTAGCGACAAGACGATGCTGGACCACCAAGATCAGGGTCTTCTTCAGAGGATCAAAAGCAAGAAAAGAAAAGCAGGAAAAAAGAAACGAAGGCAAGAAGCAGCCATGCGAATGATGAAGGATCATTTACGAAGACGTGACTGTTTTCAGCGCAGTCACTTTGACGCACGGGCAATTCCTGTGCTCTTGTCTCGATGATTTGCTTCAGAGATCTCGCGGAGTAGGGGACGGTTCCTTGCGGACCCAACCCCAGTCTGGTTCGGAAGCTTGTTCAGACTGCTTGGACTAGGGCGAGAGATTCAGTGCATGAACTGGGCAAAGACAGAATCGAGAATCTTGACATTATCAGTGCGGTCATCTGCTACAAGACGCCAAGGCCATTGGGAGACGACGGGAAGTTCCACATGCAAGGACAGATCTTCCTGAACCCAAGCGCACGGAATCCTCTTACTGATGTCCATGTCTCAAAAATAAGTGACGCGGTACTTGGATAGCCCCATGCTGAACTCTCACGCTTTCCAACAGAAATGTGATTCCTTCTTGACAACAATCTGCCTGATGAAGTCAATGGATATGGCAGTAGCACGCGCTCTTTGTGACACGATACAGCTAATTCAAGCAGATACTCGAACCGGACGTCTCTGCGCGAGAATGACTGGCGGTTGCTTCAATTTCGCCAGAAGCTTTTCCGGCCAGCCGATAGTTGCTAGGCCCTCGGCCAGTTGCTCATCAAGCGGGATTCCAGCAGCGACTGTTCTGGCCGCGTCTTCCGGGATGTAGAATGGCTGTTGCTTCCTCCAGTCCCAGCCTAGCAGATGAAATCCTGAATCGTCAATGTACAAGGCAACGTCCCGAAAGATCTTCTGATACTCGTCGCGAACATCCGAAACCCAAGACGGGAGGTTCACGAGAGTGAGTTGCTCCGGCAACGTTCTTCCCGTATGCTTTCGGATCTCAGCTGCATTGTAGATATCCATGAGATGAGTGTGCCCGTATACTATGCAGAGCCGCCCGTCGGGCAACGGCTTCTCTCCAATCCAATGCTTCCACCAATGAACGAAGCCAGTCAGGGCTTTGCTAGGTTCGTAGCGAGTTCCTGCAAGGTGGTTCCATGCAGGCCTCGCCACAGCAACTATCAGGCGCGGAAGAGCTCCAGCCAATAAGAGAGCTGCCGCCAGAGTTGCGAGGACACTTGAAAATGGAGAAGGCAGAAAACCCACGAGCAACGCTCCAAATGCCACCAAGACCAAGACCCAACTCCAGAGTCTGAACGCTTCTGCCCCATCTCGCAGATACGATACAAGGGTCCAGACTTTGCCAAGATGACGGAAGGCCCAGTCAAATTGATGACCATGAACGAAGAGGAAACTCGTGTCGTCTGTTCTGAGCCAGGCCGCCTTGCCTGCCTCTCTTGAAGGGTAGCTATCTGGGAGAACTTGTATGAAACTGGCTCCTTGTGGATAGCGACCCGTAAGTTGGTTCGATGCAAAATCGTGGTTTCCAATCACGTAGATCTTTTCGCAGGTTAACCTCTCCATCATGTTCCAGATGCTCCGGCAGGAGATATCGACCGCGGCATCGCTTGCATCCCAGAGCTCCAAGTAGTCCCCTAAGAGTATCAGATGGCTCGGCCTCTGGAGCTCTAAGGGGCCTCCCCACCTACCTCGAGGTACCGCTACTCTTTCGGTCTCAAGTCGTTCGAGCCAGCGGATGAAACCTGAAAGTCCAAGGACATCGCATCCGCTGTTGTTGCGCAACATGTAGAATCGTTCTCCTGCTGAGAGACCGACATGGGTGTCTGCAATCACCACGATGGGGCCGACTAGCCTCTCCATCGACTTCTCCGATAAGGTGTCAAGATGAATGCTTCTCAACTCGGATCGCCAGGAGCCTTCATTGGTGTGCCGGGTAGTACCTGGCGGAGATCGGAAGGAAAGTCAAGAGGAAGCGCCCGAAGCGTCTGATTCTTGCAAACCTTCCCTCCGGCGAGGCCCTTTCCCAGATCTCGTCGAAGATCTGAGTGTAGGCCCCAGCTATCTCTGGATTGTTGCTTATCGTCACCAGGTTCTCGTTGTTCTTCTCCTGGCCCCCCTTCGTCCAGTTGAAGGATCCTGTTGTGACGACTCTTCCATCAAAGATTCCAACTTTGTGGTGCATCAGAAAACCTGACCCATAGAGGCGGACTTCAATCCCGGCCGCCGTTAGCTTGTCCTTGAACTTTGCCTGATCTCTGAATGTGCTCCGCTTGTCGAGCACCATTCTGATGTCGACTGCTCTGTTTCTTGCTCGAACGAGTGCGGCAGAGATCTCTTCCAGTGTCGCATTGTAGACCATTGCTCTTATCATTGATCTGGTTTCATCAATTATCTCCACAACCTTTTCCGCGCATCTTCCATTCGGGCTATATCGGAGTTCAAGAGTAGTCGTGGAACTCATCGCGCATCACCAACAAACAACGAATTCAAGAAATGGCGCAGCCTCGCATTCAGCGGCCGCCAGCACACGGTGCCTGGCTTCGGCATTCTGCTGGATCGCCTTTGACATCTCCCGTGCTTCAGGAACTTAGTGTCATCGCGCCCCTCCTCGGCGCTCCGACAGCCAGAGAAAAGCAGCGAACTCGAAACAGGAAGACGGTGAATCTCAGAAAGCCGCCAACTATACCACGTCTTTGCGAGGATTTCAGGCTTGTGCTTAACGTAACAGCGCCGTACCAACTTGCGCAACAAACGCGTGGTTGTTAGGGACTCCTCCCCAAACTCACTTGTTCTGCCGTCGTTTTTGATTTTGATGGTGAGCCTTGGGCCGGAATCGGAATGGGCCCCTAGCACACATTGTAAACAAGTTCCATTTGGGATCTCTCAGAAATCGACTATGTGACCTAGCTGATCCCGAGCTTGACCACGGTTCAATTGGGCCTCGTTGGCGTACGAAAAGGATGGGTTTTGAACCCTAATGGGTATGGAAACCTCCCGACTGTTGTGTGGTGTCTCTAAGCACATAGCCAATGGTAGACTCGTTTGATTGAAGGCTGATGCCCTTGTTCATTGTGCCAATCGGCAGCCCTGCGAATAGATTCCAAGTAGAGGTTTGGTTCGCGGCCACTTGCTACGACCACGATCCGCGAGTAGTTGTGGGGAATGTAGTGCGCTATTGTCATATCGCTCTCGATCCAGAACCGTTCTTGACAGCAGAACTGCGCTGCTATTGATGTTTGACTGAGCGGGCCGGTCTTGGGAAGGGAGAATGTGACATCGTAGTTATGGATAGGGTGATGTGGCTCGATCAACCCGTACTTTGCGCTGAGAATGAGCCAACGGAATCCCCTCGACCTCAGATCAGACCATGCGTCAAGGAACGCTGAGATCGAGCGGCCAGTATATGCCTGCTCTGCATCGACGTAAAGACGGGCTTCGCCTTGCCTGTCCCAGATTTTGTTCTTCGTACAGCTCACGATGAAGATGGTGTTCTGTGGATCGCATTTGTCTTCTATGGCTTCTTTCCATGTCCTAACGCGCCGGACTTCTATCTCCGGCAGGTTCTGGCTTCGGTCCAAGATGCTTCACTTAGATATGCTGCCCTAGGCTTTTAGGCCGCCGTACAGGAATACATTAAGAAGGTGGGCGGCGGCAAGAATGGAGGAAATTGAGCTGCTAGTCTTCAGTTACATTCCTTCTGAACGATTTCCCGAATTTGCTCAATCGATGGAAAAGCGAGGTCTGACAGTTCGAGGTTCTGCCAGTGTGTTGTCCACTCCTCCTTCGGCTCCTCTTCAATGGTGGGACTATCCCAACTTCACCACCGAATTTTTTGAAGCGAGCAAGTTACGGAAAGCGCTTGAACAGGAAGATAGCCCACAATTCAAGCTGCTGACCCCCCTCGGCATTCACGGAGTTCTTGTCAATCCCGTTCCAGATCACTACCCCTTCACATACGTGCTAGGTCTACATTTTGCAATAGCAAGATCCGGCGAAGAGGCTATTTCGCTGGAGAATCTCACGCGAGCCACTCAAGAAGCGAAGAGGCTCTCCGCTTGTCTGGCGAAAGAGGCTCTGTACAGGCCGGTCTTCTGGTTCATCCCAATTGCGCCAGAGGAGGCCAAGGGCCTTACTGGAAGCGTGAACAGAGTAGTCTCACCCAGCGGAACACCTGTGGGCGTGGAGAGGGGCTTTCCGGATACTTCCTATGCCGTATATGGAACAAAGCCCAGTCTGGAGGACCTGCATGTTTCAAACCTTGCTTTGGTTGCCGTGGTCGCCCATCACGTCGAGAGAGGAGTGAGGGGAGAACTGAGCCGGCTGGCCGAGCAGGTTGAGACAGAGATCAAGGCAGTGGAAAAGGCCCTCATCTCAGAGCCTGCATCCGTACGTCAACTCGAGAAGTCTATTTCAGAACTCCAGAAGATTGAACGCAATCTGTCGCCTCTGGTCGATCAGGCGTACAGGATACGCGACCGTCTGATCAGGATCAAAGGATTGGTGAGCCGGGTAAGAGAGAAATGCGGTACGTTGACACACAATGGCCTATTCGATGTTATCTGTGATGACGCTATGACAGTGATTGACGCAGAAATGAACTCCAAGTTGCAACAGATCGAAAATCGGACTAGACTTGTCGCTGACCGAATCAACGACCTAGCAACGGTTCTTGGCAACAAGAACAGTCGGACCCTGCAAAGCATTGGATATCTTCTGCAATCAACTGGAGTGGCGTTCATTGTCTTCCAAGTTCTCGAGAAAACTTTGTTGGGGCCCAGCTCCGTGCCTGACCCAAGCATCAGGTTTCTCTGGTTGGTGATTGCTGCGATTCTCTCCGGGGCTGCGACGTTCGGCGTGATAAGAAACATACTTGGTTAGGATTATAGTGTCAGATAGCACGCCGACGATTGTTTGCTTAGGTCAAGCATCCATAGACACTATTAGAAAGGGAAAGAGGACTGTTCGAGGCCTGCTCGGGGGCGCAGCTCTGTACTGCGCCGCAGTTGCCGCCAGACTTGATGCTCACGCGGGGATTTGTGCGCTGGTAGGTAGCGACTTCCCTCCTAAGTTTGTTGAGTTCATCAAGACACAAGGAGTTGACATTAGCGGTCTTCACACACGTCGCGGCGCCTCCACGCGAATCACACTTGTCTATCGGGCGCAGCGGCTCGAATCGGTGTCTGTGAAACTGGGGGTCTCGCGTCACCTTGGGCCTTTGGACATACCATCATATTATCGCGCTTGCCGGTTTTTTCATGTGTGCCCAAGTCCATACAGGACACAACTTAGGACAACACTAGCGATGAAGAAACGGGGCGCACATGTTTCCTTCGACCCTCATGCTGACTTGAATAATGCTCCATTCAAATCGGTCGCAAGAATCCTCTCTCATGTTGATACGCTTTTTGTGAACAATTCTGAGGCTTTAGCGATTACCAAGACTTCTTCAGCTGAGGAGGCCGCTTGCAAGCTTCTGGATGCCGGGCCTACATTCGTCATTGTCACAGAAGGAAAGCAGGGAGCGAGGATCTTCAGGGAGGGAGGTATCGAAAGAATCCCTGCGATCAGACCGAATCGGGTTGTGGACGCAGTTGGGGCGGGCGATGCTTTTGCAGCCGGATTTCTGAGCGGCTTGAGCAAGCGTTTCGACCTATTCGAGGCTGCCATGGTAGGAGCGGCTTGCGCATCGTGCATCATCGAAGATTTCGGCATGCGGAAGCTGCCGACCCTAGACACGGTCAATCGTGTTTTGAGACGCATGATCGGAAAAGAGCTGTGAGAAAAAGAGGAAATGCACTCGACACTCAAAGGACGGAATCGCTCAGGAAAGATAGCTCGATGGGTTTTCATGCTTGATACAGACAACACGCTTTGGGATGCTAACGCCACATTCACGAAAGCGCAAACTGCGATCTTGACTGAGCTGGAAAGGAATGGATTGTGTGTTGTGGGCAAGGATGGCCTGAAGGTACTCAGACGACTAGATGACAAGCTGATCGCGTACTACGGACGTTTTGAATATGACTTCAAAGTGCTGATCTTGGCGCTCAAGTTCTTCTCTGAAGGGTATAGTGAGAACAATTCTGTCCGCAAGGCGATCGGGATCACGAGAGAGGAGGTCCCACGGCACCTAGGACCGATTGTGACTCGTGCTCACAGAGCATTCCGACGCCAATTACAGCAGGTTCCTCCCCTTGGAAGAGGAGTGAAATCCACTTTGCGAACCATTCGACAAAGACCATCAGTAGTCTGCCTCTTCTCAGAGGGGAAACGTGCCCGAATCGCGCGAATAGTAGAGGCTCTCTCACTCAGAGAATACTATGATCACCTCTACGTGGGCAAGAAGACAGAGGAGCTCTACAGACAAGCGCTAAGGCAGGCAATGAAAAGGCTCCGTGTCCGAAGTCAATCCGATCTGAAGGTGATGGTTGTAGGTGACCTGTTGGATAGAGACATTCGAGTCGGAAACGAGATTGGTGCCGTGACGGTCCTCCGGCTGGGTGGCTACAAACTCAGACAGCGACCAAGGGACAAGCTCGAAAAACCAGACTACGTAATTGAGCAGATGCCTGAATTGGTCCGAATCGTGGAGCAAGAAGAGAAGCGAGCAAGATAGATATCAGTATTGAACTGAGCTAGCAGAGCGAGTTCCAGAGCCGATTGGGTTCGAAACGAGACTCGTTTTGAACCCCGATGGGTATGGAAACCTCCGGGCCCACCGGCTTTTGCGCGGAGAACAACTTCACTCTGACGGTTCTTGCCGAGATGAACCACACGAAACTCGACAACCTGCTCATGGACTGCGTCTCCGCGAAGGAGAAGCAGTACCCCGGCAGCCACATCGAGTCAACGGTGAAGGCCGTCAAATCATGGTTGACTCACAATGGAATCGAACTGAAGCGGAAGATCAAGATCAGAGGCGCCAGCGAGACCCTAAGCCTGAAAGAGGAATCCGCCTGGCTGGGCGGGAAGCGCTGCGGGTAGGAGAGGCTGGCAAGGTCGAGGATCTTCGAACAGTTGAGGGTCGCGTTGCGCTGAAGTATTGGAGCTGGTGGAAGTATGCTAGTGATGAGCGAGCTGTCGAATTCCGTCGACGGTTAGACGGGATGCACGACGCCGAACCGCGGCGGTGCAGGTCCGAACTCTTGCTCAATCAACGCCTTATATCGATAGCCACGAAGGCATAGATTATGAGAATCAGGGAATACTTCAAGTTCACGACTACGGGAGTGCTGCTCGGCGCCTATTCCGGGCTAGGGCTATTTGTTACCCTCGTGAGTCATGGAATATACAACGAGTTCTACGCAAAGATAATCGGCGAAACGCCTGGGGCCGGAATCGTGCAGACAGCTATCGCAGGGGCAGTCGGTGCGATCCTAGTGCTCTCTCTTACTCTCTTGGCAACAGGCGCAGGCACTGCACGGAAGGCCAGATGCTCCAGAAAGCCGTACGCCCTCACCGGCATCGTGAATGCCGGTGTGCTTTTTGGCATAGGAGCATTTGTGTTCTACGAAACCCCGTACGCATTCAACGAGGTCGACTTGGCAATACTCTTCACTATCTCAGGAGTGGTCGGCGTCTCCACATTCACAATCCAGTATGATTGGAGGCTTTCTGAGATACGGAATAACGAACTCAAGCTCAAGGATCTAGAGTTCGCTCATAAGGACGCACTTCAATCCCTCCATCTGATCACGTGGACGTGCATCATCTTCCTCACGGGAGGTGTTATCGCAGCCCTGAGCACGTTTGGAGGAAGATTTGCACCCGGCACCCCCCCAAGCAGCTGCATGGAATGATACTCTCGTGCTATTCCTTGCCATCATCGTTTTTGTTGGACTCGGAATCTGGTGGGGATGGATCCAACCTCACATTGCCAGGCTGGAGCAGATCCGAATCGAGCTGCGCGAATTGGACAGGAAACCCCAAGTAGATGAACCAGCCGGTGACTCAACAAGACCTGATTGAGATTGCACTCGAATACGGGTGCTGCAACGCTGGATGCTCACGGGCGCCGGCTTGACTGGCGAGTGTATTTTCGTGCTCCGATACGAACGCTCTGAATGACTCGTTGACCGCCTCGATATTGCTGCAAGTAGGACAACTGGAGATGGAATTGCGGCGAGAAAGTAGTCCTCGACGAGTACTTGGATTCTACGAGCCCAGGTGTACCTCACAATTCTGCACAGTCCCGCCCGACAGACTCACACTTTGCCGAGTCCCGGGAATTCAACTAGGTGGGTTTGCGTCCCACCGGACCCGCCATTCCATTCCCCAATGTGTGTAGATCTTCTGCCCTTATTCCGTCGGTCTGAGAGCCTTTCAAAATGCCCGGAGAGCGGGTTCTGAACCCTGTTGGGTATGGAAACCTCCCGGCCCACCATTGCGAAATCATGCTCGGCTGGGTTCAGATCACTTGTTCTGAAGTTGGTGATCTCAACCTATAGTTCAGTGGACTAATCGGGTAGCCTCTCATAAAGTTCTTCGAGGTATCTGCGCTGTTGTGCGCATCTGGCTGACCGACGCACCCTCCCCTATTTCCATCCTAGCGTAGAAGCCCGCACCGGAGGGGTACATGACTGCCTCGGGGGTGAATCGGCTTCGCGAGAGCTCACAGAAAACTGTATTACCCAAGTGCTGGAAACTTGGACCAGAGTCTTCTCTGGCCTCTCCCTTTGAAGACCAGAACGCTCGCATCCGTCTTCCTTGTCGTCAGTGTGGTTGCTACTCTGATTCCGTCTTCCCTCGCCGTAGAATATGCGACACAGTGGTTCAGGGGATATGTGGTTTCGAACCCGGACTACATCTACGGTATGACAGGAGGCATGAGTGGCTGGGGGTTCTTCGTCAACGTAACTGAAGTGCTGCGAGGAAACGTTACGACTCTATTTATGTCGAGTCCAGTACCTGTCTACTACTGGATATGGAGGACATCCGATCCTCCTGCCCGTGTTTTCGACTATGTCCAGATTGTAGGACACATCGCCCATGCACCTTGCCTCAAAGAACCAACGAAATCGTGCACAACAGTCGTTGTCAGACCACAAACTGGCGGTGAGGGTGTGCAGAAGATCCAATCAGTCGGTCCATGTAGGCAAGCTTGGTGGAGAGATGTAAGAGTAGCCGGGGAATTCTATCCTTTCGAGAATGAAAAATACCTTCCTCTTCTTCCCGAGGTCATGCGCGAATTCGGTCTAGAGCACCTTATGATAGGGGTCCGGTGGAGTGCGGGCACAGGATCATACCCACCTGGGCCATCACTGCAAATCATCCATGACGCTGGGGTCACCGCATCATCATCCCTAATTGAGACAATGGTCGAGTATGGTCCTGGGGAGGGGTCTTTCGCACTTCACTACTACGACCGGCTTTCCCAGGATGAGAAGTGGCGGTTCCCCGACGGAACCATTGCGCAAGATCCCTACGAAGTCGGAGCGGGCCGAACACTATCCGGATACTACACATGGATTGATGTTAGCCCACAAATCTCGATGACTCCTGCAAATCCATACTGGACGAATTACATGATGGACTGCGTGATTGATCAGATCGCTTGGGGAGTGGACAGTATCTACATCGATACCATGCAAATGGATCCCTTCCTGCTTGATGGAGACTTTTCGACACATGGAGGATGGGGAGAAGAATCGTTTCGCCAATATCTGTCCTCGCACTTTTCAACCGAAGAGCTGGGCAAGCTAGGGATTAGGGACATGACGCACTTCAACTTTCACGACTACCTGATTGCCAAGCATCATCCCAAGATAATCGATCGACCTGGTACACCCTACCCTGTGACGAGCGGAAGCCCATACTACAGGAATGTCGGTAGCACGTTCCTAGAAATCTCTGAGACATCGCTAAAGGATCCAATCGTCAAGGGATGGGTGATTTTTCAATACGTGTCAAAGCTGAACTTTGTTCGACAGCTTGCCAATCTGACGCATTCTTTTCGGAGCGCCGGAGGCTGCGAAGTTCCATTTTTTGGCGAAACGCCGAGTATCTGGGGAAACACACTGTACTTTGGAAGCAGTCCTTTTGACGCTGCCCACGCGGGCCTAGAGAACATAGTCTGGATAACCGATCACGCGCCTCTGCCACCAATCGGACGGAACACGGGAGGCACGAAACTAGGTTTCGCGTTGTCGAAGGATGGCGCGGTTCGGAATCGCATTGGTCTTGTGTGCGGAGTCCCGGGGACGCTAATAAGTGATTGCGTCTTTGGCGAACGCTTGATCAATGACACCTCCAATTTCCTGAAGATACTTGTAGCCGAATCCTATGCCGCGGGCGGAGTACCGACGCTGGGCTTCAGCTATGGAGAGCGACAGATCTCGACGTACCCATACCGAGTGGAGGCGAACTACCGACTTATCACAGGAAACGAGAGACAGGAGCTCGTGAAATACACCCAGTTTGTACGCACCAACAAGGATTTGTTCCTTAACCTGTCGTCATGGGCCAATATTGGCCTAGTGTATTCTTTGCCCAGCCTGTTTTGGGATTATGTTCCTGCGTTCGGAATGTGGGGGAAGAGCAACCCACACTACCCAGAGTTCGTAGGTTCAATTCGTGTCCTAGAGGAATCGCACACGCCATATGATGTGCTTGCTTTCGGGATGCCCGGCATACTAGACGACTCGCATACACTCTCGAAACTGAAGTCATATTCAGTAATCATTCTACCTTCCGTCACGCATCTCTCTGAGGCTCAGGTGGAAGCGTTAATGGAGTATGTGAATGGAGGCGGGAAACTTCTCATCGTGGGGTCGTTCGGCTTGGATGATGACATGAACTCTCATCCGAATCCCGCCCTGAGAGGATTGCTCACCAACCTGAGACATTCGCCAGATGTTCTCCAAACCGAGAATCTAGGAGCACTCTACGAGGCTTCGGTTGAGCAAGGGAAACCGGACAGCGATAGCTTCAACTCGCTACTCTCATCAATAGTGAAGCTACTGGGCGCAGACCAGATACTTTCGACTGATGCGCCAGCAACAGTATACGTCGGAACATTCATCGACCCCATGACCGAACGACTTGTTATCCACCTTGTCAACTACGACTATACGTTCAACGCAAAATCCGACGCAGTCAAAGCGACCGGACCAATCAGACTGCACATCCGCTTGCCCTCAGGCATTTCACCTGACACTGTCACATTGCTGAATCCCGACACAAACTCGTCGACACCACTGATGCCCACGCTCAACGGGGGCTTCTTGGATGTTGAGATTCCAAGCCTAGCGATATGGAGCATAATCCTTGTTGGGCCGAGACTCAGAATCTCAACCATAACAACCACAACATCCACGCAGACAACTGCGGCCGCCTCCTCAACTGCAGCAACTGTTCAACAGACCTCGTCTGCCATCCTCGACAATAGGATCGTCATCGCGATTCTAGCGTTGACAGTCACGATCACAGTCATAGGAGCATGTCTCGGACTCAGAAAAAGGAAATAGCCACAAGAAAGCCGTACCAACAAATGAAAGAGGCATAAGGTTGAGCGCCAAGGCCGACAGACGCAAGTTTCTGAAATACATTGGCGCTGGCCTCGTGACCGCTACCATGGCTGGTGCCGGATATTGCGTGTACAGTAAGCAGCCAGGATACGCTCCCGCTCAGACCGCTACCGCCACAATTCCAAAAGGCTGGGAATCAGCAACAACCTACCTGCGCAATAACCCTCCCGTCATATCCGAGATCGAAGTCAAGCCAAAGTACATCAACCCGACCACCGAGACTACCGTAAGATTCACTCACAGCTCCTATGATCCAGACGATGACACACTATCGACGAAGTGGCTCATCGATGGTGAAGATGTCAGCCACGAACCGGAGTACTCGACGAAACTGCCTGAAGGAGACCACTCGGTGGTCTTGAAGGTTTCAGATGGAAAGTCAGAAGCGACGAGGTCTACGACTGTAACAGTTGATTCTGACCAGATATACCCAGCGAAACCATTGCGGGTGAAGTACAGGGGTGTCAATTACTGTGTCGGGAAGCCGATGGCGCCAGAATTCCCCGACTACCCGACACCAAACACAGATCAGATAGATGAAGAACTCGACAACATCCATAACGATCTGGGATGCAACGCCATAATCATAGCCGCTGGCGCAGACTCCGAGGATGACCTGATCGAATGCGCAAGAATGGCATTACAGAAAGAGTTCTTCGACCGCATATACATAGAGCCGCACTACTGGCAATATAGCATAGATGAGACGGTCGAGAAACTAGCGAGATTCGCTCCAAAAGTAAAGAGCCTACGGGAGGCATCCCAAGTCATCCACTTCATGGTCGGACACGAGTTCAGCCTGGAAACATCTGGCATAGTACCTGGCGATAACTGGTTCGAGCGTGTGGATTATTGTGTCAAGAATCCAGACTGGGCGGACAGAGTCTGGGCCACATTTCCCCGAATGTTCAAAGACATAATAGCTGCCTGCAAGGAAAACTACGGCTACAAGATCTCGTACGCAGCCATTTCGTACGCAGAGATCGATGCGGTTCCATGGTCTGATCCTCTGTTCGAGTCAGTCGGCATAGATGTAGGCCTTGTCCCCGCGGTCGGCGCGACTGAGGAAGTGTTCTTCAAACAATTGTCCGAGCTGAAAACAAGACTCGGAAAACCCGTGATAGTCCCAGATTTCGCATGCTTGACATACACAGGCGCCGAACAGTGGGGCGGGGCAGTCTTGCCGAACGCATGGGAAAATGGCCCATATGATGAGGAAGCGCAAGCGAAGTACATCAAAAGTTACTGTGACGTGCTCAGTAGAGCGAGAATAGAGGGATGCTTCTATTGGCAATACAAGAATGATTTCGACAAGGCAGAGGGCCTCTTTAATGGCACGAAGAGAAAGAAGGGTTTCTACATGTACAAGAGCTACCAAAGAACGACATGACAGAAGCCGTTCACATCGTCAACGCGATGGTCGCTGATGAACCGGCGGAGGTTTCTGAAGTATGCTGGTGCAGGCGCCGTCGCGCTTGGGGGCGCAGCCACAGCATACTACCTCTGTGGCGCGGGTCTTCGACGGGCGATAGAAGCCAGGATACTTGGGAAGAATCGTCCGCCGGTAGCCGACTTCGTTCGGAGACCATTCTTCCTCAACCCGACGGATCAGCAAACGATAGAGTTCACGAATACATCCTACGACGCTGACAATGATCCCCTGAGATGCGATTGGTACGTTGACGGCCAACCTGCAAGCACACAGAGAGACTTCTCAGTCAGACTGCCAGTTGGGGAGCATCTCGTTGAGATGAGAGTCTCAGACGGATTCGCCGTGAGAAGCCACACGCAGAGCATGGCCGTAGACCCCGACCAAATCTATCCAACAAGGCCATTGCATCTGGGGTACAAAGGAATCACCTACTTCGCTGGTCCGGTCCCACCAGACTGGCTGGGAATTCCGAATCCCACTCATATAGCGATGGATGAGCAGCTGGATGCTATCCGCAATGAGCTCGGATGCAACGCCATCATCATATCAGGCGGTGAGGATTACGAGGATAAGCTGATTGAATGCGGTCGGATGGCGATAGAGAAGGGATTCGAGCGTATACACATACAGCCACGATACATGGGTGCGAGCCCTGGCGAGATGGTTGAGAAGATAGGTCGATTCGCGCCAGAAGTTCGAAACCTAAGGGCAAGCTCCGAATCCGTGATCTACTGCATCGGTCACGAGTTCTCCAACGAAGCCACGATATTGCCCGGCGACACGTGGATCGAACGCTTCGCCTACCCGTTAGAGCACTCAGACTGGGCGAAGAGAGTGGAAGCGGCACTTCCGAAGATGTTCAGGGACATCATAGCTGTCTGTGAAGAGAGCTACGGCTATGGAATCTCGTATGCGGCAATCTTGGTTGTGGAGGCTGACTTGGTCCCCTGGGAGAATCCCGTCTTCGAATCTGTTGGAGTAGACGCTATGATTCAGGAGAAATACGGTTGGACCGAAGATTGGATCGTTGACCAGTTGACGCGTTTCAAGCAAAAGTACCACAAACCGGTCGTCTGTATGGAGGCGGGGTGTGAGACCTTTACCGGCTCATCGGAAGTCGCTGGGACCTCTCCCCTGCTACTTGCGCAGGAAAGGCGGTACGACGAGGATGAACAGGCAAATTGGTTGAGGAGGGAGTGTGACACGCTGAATAGGGCTAGGATAGACGGATACTTCTACACTCAATACAATGACCCGCCTGGCTGGGAAACAGGATACGGCCTCTACAATCCGGATACTCGTAAGAGAAAGAAAGGTTTCTACATGTACAAGAGCTACGAAGTGACTTCGAAATGAGACTTCTGTGGATTGACCCCGCGGGTCCGATGCCTCTGCGAGAGCGCAGGCCGGTGGTCTCGCGTGGTTCTGGCGCATGAGAAAGGACTCGGATAATGTTTGTGGCGGGCCCGCGGGGACCTGCCAAGATTAACATGAAGGTGGCGATCTGAACCTATAGTCCAGTGTACTCCCGGCCCACATCATAGAATCGTAAGTCCGGGCTTTTTCTCGGCCTCTCTTGGTCTGAGAGGCTGGGTTTCGGGTATTCGTCAGTTGCGGGCTTTGTCATTTCGCTTGAGCGTTTGAACCTGTGAACCTCACTTCGAGTTCGCTTGACAGATTGCCGACAGCCGGCCAGCTGTAGAGCAGCCACCGCTTCATCTCCCAAAGAGGAACGCCTTCAGTGAACCTTGTTAGTATGCTGTTGACATCGGGCTCGCCCAGCGCATTTGCTCATAGAATGTGGGAACATCCGAGATCTGCAGTGACTGCTGGTAGGACGCTGCAAGACCGCCAGGCTCACCTTGCACAATGGAGCTGACAAGAACGAATCTGACGACAATTGTCAAAAGCTTGGTGCGAGCTGAAAGAACCATAGCTCTTCACTGTTTCCCCAGCCCGTTTCTAGCTCTCTTTCGGATGGCATAAGCTGCTAGCACTCCAAGAATGACGACTAGAATGGCGCCGATGACCGTGTAGTTGAATGTCTGCCTCTGCTGTGCCTGCAACACTTCTCTGTAATCCTGCTCAACTGAGAAAGCTCTCTCGAACAAGGTTACAGCGGTCTGCGCATAGTCCCTTGCAGCGTCGAAATCGTTTCGGACGAAAGCTTCTCTAGCCGAGTCATAAGCGCTCGATGCCTGTCTGACGATGGCTTGAGCCTCCGCACTCGTGAAGCTCGAAGCTGAGGCACGTGAGCTTAGGTCTCCAGCTTTCGAGAACAGTTCTTTTGCTTCATACCAGACTTCGGGGTAGGTAGCGGAGTCAGCAGCCTCCCTTGATTTTTGAGCGAGCGCGAGAGCTGTGTCGAAGTTCTCTCTCTGAAGCGCATCAGACGCATTGAGCAGCAGTGACCGAGCGTTTTCCAAGCCTTCTGTTCTTCCCACTAGTTGAGCAGTTCGTATGCTCGAATTTGCGTTTTGGATCGCGACGGTTGCTGCCAGTGATTTCTCTGATCTCTTCTGGACAGCCGCTCCTTCGCTGACCGGTCCGACGAATATTGTGTATGAGAGACCCGACTTGCCTGTGACCACAATGGAAACATCATTCTTCTCGTCGAAGAATCCGAGTTGCTTTCCGGCTCTTAGGTCAAACGTAGCATCGTCTAGAGTTGATGTGCTTGGATCTGCATCTTGAACTTTGACGGGACCCTTTCCGCTTGGTACGCGATCGTCGCACAGAGTAAGTAGCATGCCGTTGTCCGGCAGCTTGGAGTCGTACCCTATCTTTTCGCGCACTTCAGCGAGGTAGTACTTGCCATTTGGTAGGGCCATGGACACCGCTTGGATTCCTGTGCTCGGAACTTCCAGTGCATCAATTTGCAGCGTTACGGCTTGGCTAGGTTTGACCTTGGCTACGTGCGATGCCGGAAGCCACCCAAGCCGGAGTTTCGTCCATGAGCCTATCCCTTGTGGTTCATCCCACCACTGTCCGCTCATCAGATCCCATTTTCCGACATAGATTCCTGCATACTCTCCCCTGGCAAGCAGATCCCAGTCGTAGAGGTCTTTCACCGAATAGGCCTGGTTCTCGTAGCCGCCAAGATAGTGTAGCCACTCATGCACGACAACACTTGGAGGATCCACCTCTGCATCGACCACCAAATCATTTATCGTGACCCCGTCATTCGTCCTCACGGACGACCATTCAGGGCAGCAGTGGTACCAAGAGACCCCCATTTCGTAGGGTGGGAAACCTCCACTGCCTGCGTGAACAATGATCACGCGTTTGTATTGAGAAAAGTCAACCTCGGCATCAGCTGCGCGTATGACCTCTAGAACGAATTGTCTTTGTCGATCCCAATTCGGCTCGCCCACTCTTCCTGGCCAAGGTGAGTAGTGAGAGAGCGGGTTCGGCAGTTGATACCACTTGGAGGTCGTGTTTCCAACAAACCAAGTCTGGTTGTAGGATACCTCAGTTGCATATGCATTCATTTTGCCTATGATTAGCTCATGGATCTGCTCCTTCGAATGAGTGTGTTTCACGTCTGAGAATTCAACCAGAATCACAATTGTTGTCTGTGCTCCCAGCGCCCTCGTCGCTCTACCATATTGCACGATCGCTTTCGGGCTCCCGTCTCCTAGGCCAATGCGAACCCCGAAACCTGCGCTCAAGAGCAAGAATAGCACGCCGGCCAGAGCTACTGAACCGTTCACCTTCAAGCGGAGCCACACAGCTATTGCTCAGAAGATTGCCCCTACATGCTATTCTAGGCTTGCTGGGTTGTGTAGCCCACAACCTCAGTGGGCCCTCTGGGAGCGAGGAGCCAGCACCCGACCCCGGCCGCAAGCACAATTGCCGCCAGCACAATCGCAATCAGCTTCGAGCTCTTACTTGTCAAATGGATCTCACTTCCCACGCCTCCGGAAGTAGAAGACTCCAGCTGCGATGATAACCAGAGCGACGAGTATAATGGCCATGACTTCGATCGTGAATAGGTCAGAAGCAAGTTGTGTTGACTTCGCTGTCCTAGTCTCGGCTTCTGGCATGGTTGTTGTCTGCGGGGTTGTGCTCATCTGAGTTGTTTGCGTGACGGTCGTCGTTGTGCGGCTAGCCGATATGGTTGCAACAGTCGCAGTCTTGGTTGTTAAGTTTACTCTGTGTGTGAGAATGTCATCAACGTTCTTGCATGCAATCTTCTCAGCAGCTTCTTGGTCCAGTTGACCAAGCAGGTCTCTCCAGTAGTCGACACGCATCTTGATGCTCTCGAACTTGTAGGCTGATTCTGTGAAGAAATCGAAACCGTTGATGAACCTATCTGGGTGCCTCTCGAAGAGGTTACGCCATTCTTCCCTTATTCTTCCATCAGAATATGCAAATGGGTCACGAGAAGTCTTTCCCACAAAAGTCTGTTCGGTCCAAGGCGGGGCTGAAAGTTCCAATTCACCTGCGAGTTCCACATACAGGTTTGGATGCTGTAGGATAAGCCTCTCCAAGCCACTCGTGCTCAAATGTCCCTGCCCGAGCCACCAGCCGTGGAAGACAAAGACACAGTTGGGACTATGATCTAGCGCTCTTTCCAGTTCTACGTAGGCTGCTTTGTACTCTCCCGAATCCTGATGAACAGTTATGGGAACTTGGAATTCGGCACAGAGATCGTAGATCTGCAGCGCAACAGGATCGTCAGCCGGCGTGTTTGTTTCTCCCCAATGCCTGAGGAGGGCTTCCCCAATCCACATGAAACCTCCCTTCAGGGCGGATTCCACATCCTTGATTGTGCTAGCCCGATTCATGTGCCTGACATAGAAAGATGGAACGATCTCATTGGGTCTCAGTTTGTGAGCTTTCAGAGTATCATCTCCATCAAAGAAGATGACCTTGTCAACCCCAGCTTTGTGATACACTTCGAGAGTCTTGATCATCCACTCGCTGGACCATTCAATCGGGTGAGCATGTGCATCGACCATCGGACCTTCGTACCTCTGGCCAGAAGTCGATGCAAAGCTCGGGTGAAGTGAAGTTGTGATAGGGAGCACTAGCAACAAAACGGCGACGAGAGCAAGGCGCCGATCCCACATGTCGACGACCTTCGTCCACCCGTATCGTGAGAGATTGTGAGTATTTCAAACTTGGGCAATTGCTTTGATCGCTTTGGTTGCTTCCATCCTCGAAGCGAGGCCAACGCGTCCTTGCGGACTGGGATCTCAGCGAAAGGTGGTGGAGACGGCTTCCGAGCTAGTTTTCAGCTGATGTCTTGCTTGGTTTCAGCTTGCTTTGCGCTCTTTCTCAGCTCGAAAACTGCTTGGTTGAGAGTTCTAAACGCGAGTCTGAACCTATCCCGGCCCACATTATAGAAAGCTCAGTCCGAGCTATCTCTTGGCTTGTCTCGTTGTGAGAGCTTGGTTTTGGTGCTTTCGTTTCTTGCAGACTTTGTCATTTTCCCTGAACGTTTGAACCTTTCGATCTCATTGCAAGCTGGCTTGACAGATCCCTAACAGTGGGCTACCTGTAGAACCCGTCCACCCATAGGACGGCCATTCTTAGACGTTATCATGGCTAAGAGCAAGCCTAAATTCACTCCAGCGAGAACATAAGCGGCGGGACGCAGTTTCGGGTGATCCTGCTTGACGATAGAGGTTGAGATCAAGGAAATCAAGGAGATGTTGCAGAAACTGAACAGGAGACTCGACTCACTCGTTCAAGACCGCGAAACCCTGGCAATGATGGCGATATCACAGCAATCCCTTGCTGATTTCCTGACGGGTGAGCCGGACCTCTACTCGGTGAAGGACCTGAAGGTTGCCTACAGGTGAAAGGCAAGATAGTTCTGATACCGTTTCCCTTCACTGATTTGACCAGCGCGAAACTGAGACCTGCACTAGTCCTGATTGAAGGCGAGAAAGACTGCGTCGTTGCATTCATATCATCGAGAGTCCCCGAGGAGCTCTTATCCACCGACGTATTGATTCGCGAAGACCATCAGGAGTTTGCCAAGACGGGACTCAAGAGAGCGTCTGTCGTCAGGCTAGACAAGGTTGCGACGGTCTCAAAGAACCTGATGCTAGGTGAGATCGGCGAGATTGGAGACGCTCTGCGGGAAGAAATCAACCGTAAGCTTCGCGAGGCATATCGGCTGTAGCAGTGCGGAATTGACAGAAATGCGCTAGTCCAAAGGCATGGTTGAATGTACTCTCCGCCTACTGTTCCGGAACGCTCATCTCAGCTGATTTTGAGCTTGACTACAGCTCAACTCTCGCTCATTTTCAGCTGAAAACCTGCTCAAAGTCTGCTTGCTTGAGAGTTCTAAACGCGAGTCTAAACCCGTCCCGGCCCACTCCCCCTCTCAAGGACTTGGTCCCGGAACTTTCTCGTTTGACTCTCCGTTCCTGATCAACGTGTATGTCAGATTCTGCGTAATCTGCTCCCAGCGATTGGCTTCGGTCGATCTCTGCCTGAACTGCCCAATCCATCTTAGCGATAGTGGGTTCCTACAAAAACTCGTGCGCGCTTTCCAGCTGCCTGCTAGCGACCGTCTCACGTCGGCGAGACGAGGTTTTTCGTTTTGACGAATTCGACTTCTGGGCGGGTCTTCTTCAGATCCTGGAACGTGAACTTGTCGACCTGAGAAGACTTTGACACACACGCATCTGTTACCACTGTAATATTGTAGTCGCGGTCGTATGCATCCGAGACCGTGCTCCTGACGCAAAGATTGGTCATGATCCCTGCGATTACAAGCTCATCCGGCTTCATTTCTTTGAGTAGTCTCTCGAGGTCCGTGTTGTAGAAAGGGCTGATCTTGCTCTTTGTTAGCACAATGTCGGACGGGTCGACCTTCAAATCAGGGATGATCTGCGCGTTCTTTGTTCCTTCGGCGAACGCCGTAGTCGAACCAATCTCAACATGACGTGTGAAGATGACCGGCCATTTCTTCCCGTGAAAGTAGTCCACAAGGAGGCTCGCATTACGCAATTTGGGCTTGAATTCTCCTAGGTAGTAGTCTGATTTCTTGTCTCGCCATTCCTCTTGGAAATCGACAAGCAACAACACTGGAGGCATACAGGAGTCCTGCAATGATCACGTGCCTTAGACGATTATAGAGTTTAGTTGTACCCTACTTGAAACCCGGCAATCTGTAAAGAGTCTCTAGTTGAAATTAAGTCTGAAGCTGGCCGCCGAGACTAGGCTCCCTTACCAGATCTTCTAACAGGGGTGTCTTTCCGTCTCTTGCTTGGCCCGAGACTCCCCACATGTGACACATGCCTGAGAGCCATTTTCAGGCCGTGTTCCTACTCAAGTCCAGCTCGGATTGAGTCGAAAACCTGCTTGAGAACTGGTTGGTTGAGAGTTCTAAGTGCAAAGCTATCGCGGCCCACATAATGGAATCCCAAGTCCGGCTGGTTATAAACGATTATAAGGAGCTCATTGGAACTTGTAATCGACCTCGCATGACTACGACCATTCCGTTGGAGAAAGAGACAAGAGAAAGGTTGCGGTCCCTTGGAAGGAAGGGCGAGACATACGATCAGGTGCTCAAGCGACTAATCTCGATAGCGGAATATGAGGAATTCATGACGAGGCAATACGAACGCCTGAAGGACAAGAATTCCTTCGTTTCCTTGGACGAGATCTGATGTCTTACGAGGTCAAGCTTCACCGGGAAGTTGCGAAGACTCTTGCGGGAATGAGCCCGAAGATCCGTTCTAGGATCATTAGGGCGCTACGGGCTCTTCAGAATGATCCGTTTCAGTCTCGTTCCGGTGCGGACATTGTCCGGCTAAAGGGAACAAGAGGAAGACAAGACCTTCTTCGCCTGAGAGTCGGTGACTACCGGGCGATCTACGCGGTCGAGGACAAGGTCGTCTACGTGACCGACCTGTTTCACAGAGGGAAAGGATACTAGCCGACTCGCTCAGAGGCCACCTAGGTTCAACAATGACATCGGATGCAACCACATTTAACCTCCTATTTCGGTTGGTACGAATGCTCGACATTCCCGAGTCGAAGTACACAGGACTAGACCGCGTCTCAACACGCGGCAGGCAAAGGTCGGTGTCCTGCCAAAGGGGCGCCCGTCAGAACCGCTCTTGTAACTGTCCAAGATCGTCGACTTCAAGTGAGACTGCTAGAAGGAGGAAGTGCTATCTCAACAGCTAGGAAACGTCGAACCTCTTGATCTCAGTCCAGTAGCTTCAGGAATTCTTCCTTCGTGAGCCCTGCCTCTTCGATGATGGCAAGGAGTGTTCCTCTACGTATTTCGCTGTGCCGCGGCACGGTGAAGGATTTGCCATCAGGAGATTCCAAGATTATGTGGCTTCCTCGCTGCCGTACCGGCCGAAAACCGACTTTGGAAAGCGCCTTGACTACTTCGCTCCAAGAGAGAATCGGAAGCCTACGTGGCGACGACAACTTCTTCTACTCGCTGGCCAGCGACCTTACTGGCGTAATGCTCAAGAAGCAGCTCGATGGCTTCTTTGATGTTGGCCAGCGCTTCTTCTCTTGTTCGGCCCTGACTGATGGCGCTTGGAAGCTCGACGCATTGCACCGCATACCATCCGTCTTCGTCTTCTTTGAGAACAACGTGGTAGGTCTGGACTCCCATGAGGGCCCCATCTGCGTGTCTGGACCGTATTGGTTGACTGTAAAGCTTTCGCCACGCTCGCATTCCCCTGTTTCTCACGAAAGGTCTTGCCGATTGCCGCAATTGACGAGAATATGACGAGGAACTCGCGTGCGGCAGTCGTCGCCTCATCGCAGAACTTCCTTGCGGGCAGCTTCAACGCACGTTTAGAGCCTGGTCATGGCCTGTTCTCAGCTCAGGTGCAGCTCAAAATCTGCTAAGAGACTGCTTGGTTGGCAGTCTTGAACGAGAGTGTAGACCTATCTCGGCCCACACATGCAAACATTCGACCGCCTTTCGCTCTTTCAACTCGATTGTACCGGAAAGAGGCCGTGCCGGTGCGACCGTCGCAGTCTGTCTTCTCAATCTGGACGGGACTCAGTGAATTCTTCGTCAGGATTCGGGACCGGAACCGATGTGTGGATGAGATCATCGTTGCTGTTTGACCAGACACCGCTCTCCACTCAAGAGACCCGAGCCCGCATATCAGACCATATTGATTCTCATTATTTTTGGTCGGACCCCCCCTCTAGGGGGGGTGGGGGGCAGGTCGAGCATCAACGGGCAAGGAGCATGACTGTCACACACAGATCCACCTCCCACAGAAAGCCACACATCCCTCACATTGTTCTCGGCGAGACGCATGGAAGTCGGAGAATCATCGTCGAAAGCAAGCCAAGTGATCGTAAGTTGATTTGTGTGTAAACCAGCAAGAAAATAGCGACCTTATGGCAACAAGATGCCGCGCGATGAACGAAATGGTGACAGGGATCGCTCCTCTCTCGGGTTAGCTCGTCGAGCGGTCAGGCATCAGAGCGTGGCCTACGGTCGTTTTGGTTCATGAATCGTGAGGCTTTGAGTAACGAAGGAGGCATGATTGATTGAAGGTCTCTGAAAAGGTGTCTCGAAGGAAATTTCTTGCAGGTCTTGGGCTGTCAGCCTTAGGCGTTGCAGGTGTCTACGCCGCTTATCGCCTCAGCAATCCACAGGTTCCTGAAACACAGAGTTCCATCACCACAATCGGTCAAGTCAGCTCTCAAACCTCAACCGTCACGTTTCATGCTGAGACGGTGTTGGAGAACCTCATGATTCCTTGGTCGCTCGCTTTTGCGCCGGACGGCCGAATATTCTTCACAGAACGAGTGGGACGAATCAACGTCGTCGCCTCAGGCGGTTCTAAGCCCATCTTGTTCTCCGAGCTCCCAGTAGTGAATGTCGGGGAGGGAGGCTTGTTGGGCATGGCGCTCAGCCCGGAGTTTGAGACTGATCGATTTGTCTACGTCTATCACACATACCGCCTTGATACGAACCTTCTGAATCGCGTTGTGAGGTTCAAGGACCAAAACGGTCGAGGCACCGATTCTCGGGTGATAGTCGATGGCATTCCAGGTGCGAACATCCACGACGGCGGCCGAATTAGGTTCGGCCCAGACGGAAAGCTGTACATAGGAACCGGCGACAGCGCAAACGGACCGCTTGCGCAGAATCTGCAATCACTGGCAGGGAAGATTCTCCGCGTGAATCCAGACGGTTCCATTCCGAGTGACAATCCGTTTCCGCAGTCGTCGATTTACAGTTACGGTCACAGAAATGTGCAAGGATTCGACTGGCATCCGCTGAACGGGAAAATGTACGAAACTGAGCATGGCCCGACAGGCGAGCAAGGCCGTTTCGCCAATGATGAAGTGAACCAGATCGACCCTGGCAGGAACTACGGCTGGTCTTTGGTAATCTGCAAAGCAAACGACGCGCGATTCGTGGACCCGGTGTTCTGTACGGGCGACGATGAAACCTGGGCCCCCTCAGGCTGCAGCTTCTACAAGCCAGAAGAGGCACCGCCGGAGAACCTACTCAATGACTGGAAATACAGTTTCTTTGTCGCTACGCTACGGGGAGAACACCTACACAGATTCTTGTTCAACTCACAGACAGGCGCTATTGAAGCAAGCGAAAAGTTGCTTCAAGGAAGCTTCGGAAGACTCAGGGACGTAGTCCCAGGCCCAGACGGATTGCTGTACATTCTGACGAGTAACAGGGACGGCAGAGGTTCGCCCACGCCGAACGATGACAGAATCATAAGATTGCGGCCTGCATAGTCAACTGTGCTATGCAACACGTCAGTCGGATTCAAAGCTCGAAAGCAATCCGCGCATGAAATTCTGTAGGGCTAGATGGAGACTTCGATCGCGGCGTCGAGCTTGGAGTAATATTTCTCGACCTCTTCTGCTCCGTACTTTGACCTGAGTTTCTCCACCACTTCGTTCACCTTGCTTGGGTTGGAGATCGGCTTTGCTGTTACTGTGACCTTTCTTCCTTTGGCAGCAATTTCCATGGCAGGTGTGGCGACTACGTTCTTGTACCAGTTCGAGTCGGAGCCTTGCACCGGAACAAGGTAGAGCTTTCCGCCCTCGTGCAGAAACCAGACTGGCGTGGAGATCCTTCGCCCTGATTTCCTGCCGGTAACAGTGATCTCAACTTCTTTAGTCGAGGACAAGTTCTTCAAGAACTCAGGGTCAACCATGGCGAATCTCACTGAATTGTGTTAGGACAGCTCTTAACCCTTCTTCCCTGCCGCCTTTGGCTTCTCTGTGGACGATTCCTTCATCAGTTTGCAAGCCGTGTCGTACTGACATCTTGCCTTCTGCAGCATTTTGGTTTATTACCATCACATTACTCGGAGGAGGCTGATGATCGATCGATGAATTATCGTCGTTTGGGTAGTGCAGGTCTCAAAGTCAGCGAACTCTCACTGGGCGCGTGGGTCACTTACGGCGGACAGGTGGGCGAAGAGGTCGCCCTGGAGTGCATGTCGGCAGCCTATGATGCAGGCGTCAACTTCTTCGACAACGCGGAAGCCTACGCGCAGGGAAACGCTGAGATTGTGATGGGCAATGTGATCAAGAAGATGGGCTGGCGCCGCGAGAGTCTCGTCATCTCCAGCAAGGTCTTCTGGGGCGGAGAAGGTCCCAACGAGCTGGGTCTCTCACGCAAACACATCTTCGAGGCCTGTCAGAACTCTCTCAAACGTCTGCAACTAGACTACCTTGACCTATTCTTCTGCCACCGGCCTGATCCCAACACACCTATCGAGGAGACAGTCCGCGCGATGGATGACTTGGTCCACCAAGGCAGGATTCTGTACTGGGGCACGTCTGAATGGAGCGCAGCAGACATCATGCGCGCATATGCCATAGCGCGTGAGCACCACCTCACACCTCCTCAGATGGAGCAGCCTCAGTACAACATGTTCCATCGGGACCGAGTTGAGAGGGAATATGCCCCGGTGTACCGTGAGATCGGCCTAGGCACGACGATCTGGAGCCCGCTGGCCTCAGGTTTGCTCACCGGCAAGTACAACGACGGGATTCCGCCCGGTACCCGCGCAGCGCTCAAGGGCTTCGAGTGGCTACGGGATTCCGTCATCATGCCTGAGCGGATCGAGAAGGTGAAGCGGCTACAGCCTGTCGCGGCTGATTTGGGCTGTTCGATGGCGCAACTGGCGTTAGCTTGGTGTCTCAAGAATCAGAACGTGAGTACGGTGATCACCGGCGCGAGCCGGCTTGAACAGGTGAACGAGAACATGAAGGCGCTGGAGGTTGTGCCTAAACTCACGTCAAATCTGATGGAGCAAATTGAAGTGATCTTGGGTAACAAACCGGCGGTCAACGAGGACTGAATCACTCGGCAAGAACACGTTCAGCAGGCAGACTTTCCGCCAACACACCGACCGTTTTTCCAAAACTATTTGTTCCGTAGGCGCTTAATGGTGCCGCTTGTGAACGAATCATGCGTGATACGCTCGAAGAGTTCAGAAAGTACCGTGAAAAGATGAACGAGAAAATCCTAGTATCGGGCAACCAGCAGATCAAACGTTTCTTCAATCTCGACACACGAGCTTATGAGTCAGGAGCCCTCCCAGCCAAGACGAAAGAACTGCTAGGCCTGGTAGCGTCGATTGTGCTTAGATGCGATGACTGCGTAACATATCATATAGTTCGCTGCGTAGAAGAAGGAGTAACTAACCCGGAATTCTTTGAGTCGTTCAATGTTGCTCTCGTGGTTGGAGGTTCAATAACGATCCCCCACCTGAGGCGTGCAGTTGAACGTCTCGAGGAATGCGAACAGCTTCAAAGGACGTCCTTGAAGCCGGGTAGCCCGTAAGAAGACATGTAGACAGAACAGCGCCTTCAACGAATCTGAACAGTTCGCCAAAGCGCTCGACGATCCATCGAAGGAAGTCAAGGTTGATCGATACTCACGCTCACCTGCAATGGGGTGACTTCGACAAGGACAGAGAGCAGGTAGTCGAAAGAGCATTCGCCGCCGGTCTAACAGCGATCGTCAGCATCGGGTACGACCTCAACGCGAGCCGCGAAGCCGTTCGAATCGCGGATGGCCATAATGGCATTTGCGCTGCGGTAGGAATCCACCCGCACAATGCGAAGACGATGCGCGCTGATGTGCTCAGCTCACTTCGGGAGCTTGCTCAAGACTCAAAGGTCGTAGCGATCGGTGAGATCGGACTTGACTACTATCGAAATCTCTCGCCGAGAGCGCGGCAGAAGGAGGCGTTTGAGCAGCAGATACGTCTCGCAAAGGAATTGGAGCTTCCCGTCGTCATTCATGACCGCGAAGCGCACGCAGATGTCCTCCAAGTCCTGCGCAAGTCCGGAAAACACATCACCGGCGTCCTGCATTGCTTCTCGGGAAGCCTAGAGATGGCGAAGGAAGCCATCAAGCTAGGCTACTTGATTTCGGTTGCCGGGCCAGTCACATTCCCAAACGCCAAGAACCTTCATCAACTCGTTCAGAGTCTGCCCGTGGAATCGATTGTCTTGGAAACCGACTGTCCCTGGCTTGCCCCGCAGTCGCATCGGGGAAAACGAAACGAACCGTCGTTCATCATCGAGACAGCCCGCAAAGTCGCGGAGCTGAAGAGTCTACCGCTGGACGAATTGGCCGAGGCAACTACTCTGAATGCGAGACGATTGTTCGGAATTCGCTAGGAATCCTGTTCTCAGACGCTGCTTGGATGGCCTAGTAGACGGATTCTCTTCCTCAAGTCTTCAATGTTCTTTCGCATTTGACCCGCGCCGGTTTCGTCGTCGTAGCCTCCTAGCATCTCACTTCGTAGACTAGCAGGCGGTGTTTGACTCGTGCTTCGCCGGCATAGGCTCTTCCATTCGTTTGGTACATCATTAGTCAGTTGGATTTCGCTAAGTCCGGCCGCGACAACAGTCCAGCATCTTGCAACGTTTGCCACGTTGTATCCTCCCCCGCCGAAGGCAACTATTCTTCCAGAAGCCACTTCATGAGCAAGCTTGTGAAGAGTCATTATGATCTCTTCGTATGTTCGCGTTGTCAGTTGAAGGTGAGCGAGCAGGTCGTCCGCATGTGAGTCGGCTCCGCATTGAACCAAGATGAACTCGGGCTTGTACGCGCGAACTAGCATGGGAACGATTTCTCTGAACCCTGTCAGGTAGGACTCGTCACCGGTGCCGGGAGGCACTGGAATGTTGACCTTGAAGCCTTCTCCCTCTTTTTCTCCGGTCTCGGAGGTGAATCCTGTTCCTGGAAACAGGTACCGGCCGTCCTCATGGAAATCCACGTCAAGGACTCCCGGGTCGGCGTAGAACCCGTACATCACTCCGTCTCCGTGATGCGCGTCCATGTCGAAGTACATGACCCTCTCGAGATCGTACTTTTTCTTCAGGTAGACTATCGATACGGCGGGATCGTTGAAGACGCAGAAGCCTGACGCCCTGTCCTCATGTGCGTGATGGAGCCCTCCTGAGATGTTCATCCCATGATCCGCATCCGCGCTCATGACTGCATCGACGGCTTCGAGGGAGGCGCCCACAGTAATCGCTGAGGCCTCGTAGACGCCTTTGAATGCCGGCGTGTCGCCCAGGTCAAGAAGGCCATGCCCCGCTTTGCTCAGTCTCTTCACCAAGCTGATGTATTCCTCCGAATGGAACAGTCTTACCTCTTCCTCGCTCGCGACGCGCGGCGGAACGACCTTGACATTCTGATCGTTGAACAGGCCTTTTGACCGCGAAAGCTCATAGGTCAACTTCAGCCTGATCGGCGTCAGTGGGTGGCCGGAGCCGAAATCGTATTTCAGGAAGTCGTCGCTGTAGACGTAGGCGAGCTTTGGGCTCACATGGTACACATCCAACAATTCGCCAGTAATCTCGGTTCAGGCGAGCGTTATAGTCCTATAGGGCTCGCCTGTACCTCACCGAACCTGCGGGTACCCGAGTGTTCGGTCAAAGAGCAGCATCATGGCCGCGTTGATCGCGTAGTATGTCGTCAGGTACGGGTATCCGTACTTCTTGATTCTTCTTAGAGAAGTGTAGGCGATCATTTCAGGGTTGAAGAGAATCTGGCCCTGATGTCTCATCCTCATGCTGAGCATCACGTCCTCTGAGAGGACACGATCCTCGTCGAATCCGCCTGCGTTCCAGAACGCGTCTCTTCGGTAAGCACAGTTGAACCCGGCGATGTGAGGCCGACCAAGCTTCAGAGAGAGACGCTGCGCCCAACCCGTCGCAACATGATACGCGAGTCTATCCAACTGTGTTCCCTCGTACGGAAGCGTTGGCCCGGTCACTCCAACAGCTTCCGAATCAGATTTGAAGGTCCGAGCGATCACTTCGAGCCACTCGTCACACGCCGTCGTGTCGGCATCTATGAACGCCAAGACCTCTCCTTCGGCCTTCCTCGCTCCGAGGTTTCGTGAAGCACCTACCGGCAGGCCTGGCTCCACCAGAACCCTGTCCGCGTATTCTTGTGCTACGTCCACAGTGCGATCTGAGCTTCCCCCATCAACGATGACGATCTCGACATGATCTCTCTTAGACTGGCGGGCCAAAGACTTGAGGCATCTTGGCAGATACTTCTCCTCGTTCAAGGTTGGGATTATTACCGAAATGTCGCCGACCGTGACCATCAGCACGTTCTTGATCTTCATCTCGAACGGAATCTGACGCGGTCCAATGTCAAGAAATGCCAACTCTACTTTCGCAAGGATGTGAGATGCCGTGTTCTGGAAAATCTCCATCTGGCATCGAAGAACCGGAATGGCCTGGAGATGCACGTTAATCTCGAAGTACTGTAGGAGCCTTCCGAACTCCGGAATGAGTATCGCCCAGAAATCCGGCGCTTTGAATACCAGAACGAATGACACGCAGATTGCCACAAGCGCAGCGATTGCCGATTTACGGTGTGCTGCTCGTGTGGTCTGTTCTAGCAGTGGGAATTGTCTGGGCATTGAACGTGTTCCCTCTGGTCAGCTTCCGCTCCTGCCGCGGGTAGTGGAGGTGCAGTACCCCGTCATGGAACAGGATAAAAAGCTTGCAAGTCACGCAAGCTTCGTCGAACGGAACTGATCTGTTTCGCTTACGGGGGAACCAGTGGCACTTGGAGGGGTTCCCACGCCTTCATTGTTCTTTGCTGGAGCTTGACCGCATAGTCGTTTCCAAGTTCTTGCGTGGCCTTGATGACGAGCAGGTCTTCTAGCCAGGCGTGCCGGTTACCCGTCCAGTTCCATCAATGAGTCACCACAGGAAGTTCTAAGATTTCGCTAGACCCGCTACGGACTGTTCCCTGTAGTGCAAGCGAGCTCCTGCGCTAGGCCTCCAGATGTCTCGAGATTTCTCCTGCCCTACTATGAGGAGCATCTAGTAGTTAGTCAGCGTATCTATTGGTTGTCCTACGGAGTCGTAGATGTCGAGTTTGATCCCGACCTTACCCTGCAATGTGTGCGTCCCGCAGCTGAAACACGGATCGTACGGCCTGATTACCATCTCGATCTGGTTCAGGATCCCTTGATCGTAGTTGCCGCCTTTGATGAGGTCTGTGGCCGTCTTCTTCACTGCGATGTTCATTGCTGCATTGTTCTGCACCGTGGCCACCAACAGGTTCAGATCCTTCACGATGCCCTTGTCGTCAGTCTCGTAGTCATGGATCAGGGTTCCTCTCGAAGCCTCGACGGACCCGATTCCTCGAGCTGCTCTCGGGGTCACTGCCGCCCTGATATCCGTGCTCGTAATGTCCGGTTCGTCAAGCAGTTCGAGCAGCCTCTCAGTGCAGTAGACGAGTTCTATTAGTCTCGCCCAGTGGAAGAGCAGGGTAGCTTGGGCGGGGCGGCCGAACTGACTTCTGAATTCTTCGAGTTCTTTCTGTGCCAAGGGGGTTGGAATCTTGTCGACGACATTGATCCTTGCCAGAGCGTTGACTCTGTAGACGCCTACGGGGTTTTCTAGGTCCATCGTCATCTTGCCGGCCTTCTTGTTGTACGGGAACTTCAGGTAACTCCAAGGCTCGACCAGTTCGGCGATGTGGTCTAGGTAGTTCTCAACTGCGAAGTCCTCATGTGATCCGTCTGGTTGCATCATTCTGAGCTTTCCGTCGTAGAGGCTTAGGCCGCCATCTTCCATCACGGTGCCGAGGAATCCTGTGTTGAATACGGCTAGGCTCTTGACCAAGTCAATGTACTTCGGAAAGATCTGCTCCTTCGCGAACTTCATCGAGAAGAGCGCGAAGTCATGCATCTCCTTCGCCATGCCCCTTACTTCCTCGATCTCCTCCTTCTTGAGCGGCCGGCTCCAGCCTCCTGGAACTGCCGCTGCCGGGTGTATTGCCTTTCCGGAAAGTAGCTGAGCAATTCGCGTGCCAAGGTGTCTAACGTGAACAACTCTCTTGGCTACGTCCGGGTTTGCCTTGATGACTCCGAAAACGTTCCTGTCTCTGTAGTCAGCCGTTGGGCCGAGGACGAAGTCAGGACCCGAGAGGATCCAGAAGTGAAGGATTCTATCAGACGCCATCTCTGCCATGTATACGAGTTCCCTTATCTTCCGTGCGGCGTCAGGGATCTTGACGCCGAACACGGCGTCGGTTGCTTTCGCAGAGGCGAGATGGTGTGCCCATGGGCAGACTCCGCATATGCGCGGCGTTATCCTAGGCAGTTCTTCAACCATTCGTCCGACGCAGAATTTCTCGAAGCCTCTCAGTTCCACGACATGCATCTTCGCGTCCGCGACATTTCCTTGGTCGTCTAGTTGTATCGCTACCTTCGCATGTCCTTCGATTCGAGTCACAGGCTCTATTACGATCTCTTTCGCCATCTTCATCACCTCGGTCTTAGCCTCGCTTTGGCGCCAACGAATCTGTTGAAGCTGGCAGGCCTGTCAAGCATCGCTTTCACATCCACTCCTATCGTCGAGAGGGCACCCATCATGTCAACCATCTGGCTCGCGCCCGCTCGTATGGGTCCGAAGCATCCTTCGCACGGCATGCCGGCGGCAATGCATCTCGGAATCTTCGGGCCGCCCCATCCTCCTCCGTGGCAACCGGTCCTCGTTGCAGGCCCTATGCAGAAGTAGCCTTGTTCCAAGAGGCAGCGCTCCTTGTCTGGAGCCGGGAGTTCGAGCGTTCGTTTCAATACTGTGCCGGGCGTCACAGCCTTCTTTTCTCTCTTGAGGGGGCAATCTTCACAGACGGCCTTCTCCTCCATCACGAACGGCTTGTTCTCGAGCAGCGAATTCAGGGCCTGGACCATCACTCCGGGTTCAGTGGGGCACCCTGGAAGGTACATATCAACCTTCACAATCTCGTCCACTGCATAGACTCGATCCAAGAGGGCCGGAACCTTCTCAGAAGGAAGCACGCTCGGAACGGTGCTTCGCATGCTCTTGTAAACGGTGTTCAACATGTCTTCGCGCGTGAACGAGTTTGCCAAGGATGGTACGCCGCCCCAACACGCGCAGGCACCGTTCGCTATCAGAACCTTGCATTTCGCTCGCATCTCCTGTAGGACTTCCTTGTTCTCTTCCGTTCGTACACATCCGCTCACCATGCCGACATCCGCTTCGGGCAGTTCCATCTTGGTGCCTTCGCCGGTCTGTCCGTAGTATTTGTGGTCCATCACAACGGGAGAGTGAACGAACTCAACCTTGGGAAGGATTTCGAGGATTGCGTCGCCTATGTCCAGCAGTGTCATCTCGCAGCCCGCGCAGGTTCCGAGCCACTCATCAATAATCTTGGCAGTCATGTCTCGATCCGAGCATATTGTCCGACGAGTTTCATATTTATCTCATGTCATATCCGTCTCTGGCTCACTATATAGAGAGGTCTATACAGTAGTTTAGTGACGATCAAGTTCGGCACAACCTCTTCATGGTTCCTCGCGTGACACCTCGTGAGTGAACCGGGGGTTCCCGCGTTGAACAAATGCGATCTTCCAGAGCATGTGAGGAAGCCTGTCGTGGTGCTTGGAGCAGGCAACGACCTGTTCGGCGACGATGGCTTCGGTCCTGCAACAGTTCGGTCTATCCTAAGAAGCGCGGAGGTGCCAAGTGACGTATGCGTGCTTGATGTTGGAACAGCTATTATGCCCGTCTTGTTCGACATCATGTTGAGCGATATGGGACCGAAGCGACTGATCATACTGGACACTGTGGATCTTGGAAAAAGCCCGGGAGAGTTGATCCGACTATCCGTCGAGCAGCTCCCCCAAACCAGAGGAGGCGTTTTCTCTTTCCACACTTTCTCTGCGAGAAGGATACTTCAGGAACTGAGAGATCGGAAGAGTGTGGAAGTGCTCATCCTAGCATGCCAAGCCGAGAATATCACTTCCGAGATACAAGAGGGGCTCTCGAAACCTGTTCAGGACGCAGTCGGCCGGGCGGCCCAGATCGTGCTTGAAATGGCTGGGAAGTAGGCGGTCGCTATTCTACTGAGGGTCTGCCGGCGCGCTGTCATACAGACTCTAATGCGTGATGTGTGCCGTTTGTCTTATATGAGCTACAACTAGTACTGTAAGTATCTTCGTCCGCTCGCTTTGGACGTGTTGGTGCACAAGAGGGAACCAGGAGGATACTTGCGTGCCTGAGATGGGCTCCGTACTTTCGATCCTGATGAAGCCGGGAGTACCGACTGTGGAAGCCTCGAGCTCAGTTCTCGATGTTGCTCGAACCATGAAGCACAAGGGAGTGAGAAACCTCTTCGTCGTCAAAGATGGCAAGCCCATTGGAGTTGTCAGAGACTGGGATATCATAACCAATGTCGTTGCACTTCATCTCGATCCCGCATCCATCCAAGCTCGTCAGGTTATGTACACCCCGCCCCCCATAGTCGGGCTAAACGCTAGCTTGGGGGACATAACAAAGCTCATGGCTGAGACTGGAGCTAGGCGAATTCTGGTTGCTGACAAGAGCGGTATGTTCGGCACGGTAACTGCGGGCGACGTTCTCAACTTCGTCTCTGGTGTACCGTCGAAGGCGTACGCGCATGTGCTGAGTAAGATTAGGGAAGAGGGCGCATAGTAGAAGAGTTCAACCGCATGCGCCGAGAGACTCATGAGCGGCGTGAGGGAGACTCTGGCCTCACGACACCTACTCGGTCAGCTTGAGGGCAGTTTCAGTGCATTGGATTTCGCAGGCCCTGCACTCAAGGCAGGCTTCGGCGTGAACGACGTACGACTTCTTCGCCCCACTGTCGCTTCTAATCTCGAAGACGTTGGGGTCTGAGGGACATATGTCATGACAAGTCCCACAGCCCGTGCATTTGTCCATATCGATCTCAATCTTCACTTCTGTCACTCCACCGTCAGGTTCTTGCTCATTCGCCTATGACTCCGCTAGCGCCGCGTTTACCTGTGCCGTCAACTGATCGAGCGTGAACCCTTTAACAAATATTGCCTTCGGCGGGCACGTTGCGGCGCATGCCCCGCAACCTTTGCAGAGCGCCTCATTCACCACCGCTCGCTTCTTCACCGTCCCGTTCTCGGTGTGCTCTTCTATCTTGATAGCCTTGAAGGTGCAGGGATCGACGCACATGGCGCATCCATCGCATTTCGATAGATCAACGAACGACTTTATCGGCTCGAGATCCACTTTTCCTTGTGCTAGCGGGATCGAAGCCTTTGCCGCGGCAGCGCTTCCCATGGCCACCGCGTCCGTCACGTCCTTGGGTCCCTGAGCTGCGCCAGCCAGGAAGATTCCGTCGGTGGCCGTGTCAAGCGGTCTCAGTTTGGCGTGAGCTTCCTGAAGGAATCCGTCCGCCGACTTGGCAATCTTCAGTTTCCCTTGAACATCGGCAAGTTTCGCGCTGGGAACCATAGCGGTTGCAAGCACGACAAGGTCTGCCCGTATGGCGAACGTCTCGTTTCCCGTCAGTACATCATCCACGGTGACCGTGAGTTCGTCGGAGGCTGACGTAACAATCGGAGGGGCTTGCGCCTCGTACCTCATGAAGCGAATCAACGCTTCCGATGCGTCTCTGTAGTACTTCTCGTGACCTCTCCCGTAGGTTCGAATGTCTCTGTAGAGATAGTATACGTTCGCGTCAGGATACTTCTTCTTTATGAGTAGTGCGTTCTTGAGGGCGCCGGTGCAGCAGACCCGCGAGCAGTACCTGTTGAGTTGCTGGCCTTCCTGAAGAGGTTTGTACACTCCCGGCTCCTGTCGCGATCCGACACAGGAGATGAAGACTATGTTCTTTGCTGGGGAGCTTCGGAAGAACGGCCCGAAGGCATCGCCCAGAACGAGTTCGCCTTCAGTCGGGCCTTTCTCATCTAGTATTCGCTCCAGCTGGAGCATCGTGATTATGTTCTTGTGCTTCTTGTAGCCGAATTCTCCCTCAAGCGGCTCGTACGAGTCGAACCCGATTGCTGTCACGATTGTGCCGATATCGAACTCCAGTTCCTCGGGCTTCTCTTCAAGGTCGATCGCTTTCTTCTCACACGCCTCGAGGCACTTGCCACACTTGTTGCACGTCTTCTCGTCTATGACGTAGGCTTGGGGTACTGCGCCTTTGAACGGCATGTAGATGGCTTTTCTCTTGGTGAGATGGAAGTCAAATTCGTTCGAGGTCTCAACCGGGCAGACGCTCTCGCAACGGGCGCAAGCGTTGCATCTTACGGAGACGAACCTCGGCTTCTTGATGATCTTTACCTTGAAGTTTCCTATGTAGCCATCAACACTGCTGATTTCTGAACTCGTCAGGAGTTTGATGTTTGGATGCGAAGCGACCTGCTTCATCATCGGGCCTACGGCGTCGATCGCGTACTCGCCGGTGGGGTACAACGTGTTGAGCCTAGCCGTCTTTCCTCCAATGGTGGGTTGCTCTTCGACAAGACAGACCTCGAAACCCCTTTCCGCCAGATCAAGCGCGGCTCTCATCCCTGCCACGCCGGCACCGACGACCAGCGCCCTCTCAGTGACGCTTACCGACTTCTTCTGGAGGGGCTCAAGGAGACGCGCCTTTGCGACGGCGATTCTAACAAGGTCTTTTGCTTTCTCAGTAGCCTTCTGTGGCTCGGCCGAGTGCACCCATGAGCAATGCTCTCGAATGTTAGCCATCTCGAAGAGGTACGGATTGAGACCGCCTTCCTCGACAACCTTCCTAAAGGTCGCTTCGTGCATTCTAGGCGAGCATGAGGCAACGACAACCCGGCTCAGTTTCTGCTCGCTGATGTCCGTCACTATCATGGCCTGGCCAGGCGATGAGCAGGTATACAGGTAGGTCTTGGCGACGACGACGTTCGGCAACTTCTCCGCGTACTGCCTGACAGCCTCGACATCCACGACGCCGGCTATGTTGATTCCACAGTGACAGATGTAGACCCCGATTCTAGGGTCCGGTGATGTGGTCATGGTAACTTCACGACTCCTTGAGAACTATCGAGGCCTTCATTGCTGCCGCGCTTGCGTGGGCAACTGAATCCGGGATATCCTTGGGTCCTTCAGCAACTCCTGCTGTAAAGATACCTCTCACAGGAGTCGTCACGGGATCGATCTTCGGATTCTGCGTTGCAAAGAATCCGTCTTCAGCTACTGGAATCGAGAGGAGCTTTGCAAAGTCTCCGTTCGCTGCCGGCCTCAGGCCTGTCGACAGCACTACTAGGTCTACTTCTTCATCAACAAGCTCGCCAGCCTCGATGTTCTCCGCGCGAACGATGAGGTTCTTCGTTGCTGGAACTTCAATGATCTCGGCTACTCGGCCTTTGACGAACCTGATCTTGAATTCATTCTCCGCCCTTCTGTAGAATTCTTCAAACCCCTTTCCAAAAGCTCGGATATCCATGTAGAAGATTGTGAGGTCAGCGCCGTGGACATGTTCTTTGACCAACTCGGCCTCCTTGATGGCGTACATGCAGCAGACTCTGGAGCAATAGTCAACTCCCGCTTTCTCGTCTCTCGAGCCCACGCATTGAACAAATGCAACCTTTCTCGGGATTCTACCATCAGATGGCCGCAGCACATGTCCGCCGGTTGGGCCTGAAGCACTAAGTAGCCTCTCAAGGGCGAGGCCTGTGATCACGTTATCGTACGTTCCGGCCCCGTACTCGGGCTTTCTCGCGATATCGAAGAGTTCGCAGCCGGTGGCCACGACTATGGCTCCAACCTGGATGTCCATCTCCTGCGGTTGTTGCTCGAGATTCGGAGCTCCCACGCCACAGACCTTGGTGCACAGGCCGCATTCCAAGCAGTGGTCCTTGTCGATTGTGTACACCAGTGGCACAGCTTGCGGAAATGGTACGTAGATCGCTTTGCGGATTCCCAGGCCCTGGTCGAACTCGTTGGGAACTTCAACGGGGCAGTGCTGGGCGCAAACTCCGCATCCGGTGCATTTAGTTTCGTCAACGTACCGTGGCTTTCTAACGATCTTGACTAGGAAGTTTCCAGCCTTGCCCGCGACCTCTTTGACCTCCGAGTACGGGAGAAGCTGGATGTTCGGATGCCTTGCGGCATCAACCATCTTCGGTGTCATGATGCACGCCGCGCAATCGAGAGTGGGGAAAGTCTTGTCGAGCTGTGACATCTTGCCGCCTATGCTCGGCCTCTTTTCGACGACGTACACTTTGAAGCCTTGATCCGCGAGGTCCAGTGCGGCCTGTACACCGGCAATGCCGGCGCCGATGACCAGTGCTGGTTTCGCCACGTCCGATCACATTTTGAATGGACTGGGACCCAACTTTTTGATCTGCTCGGTAAAGTCTCGAACAGTCGTTGCGAACTTCTCTCCTTCAGAACTGGAAACCCATTCCAGCCGAATGCGCTCAGGCTCGATTCCCATGTCTTGAAGCATGAGAGTCATCGCCTCGAACCTGCGCTCGGTCTTGACGTTCCCGTCGATGTAGTGGCAGTCACCAGGGTGGCATCCACAAATCAAGACCCCATCTGCTCCTTTTGTGAGCGCCTCCATGACCAACGCTGGATGCACCATGCCGGAACACATGACGCGTATTACCCGAATGTTCGTAGGATACTGTATCCGTGAGGTTCCAGCCAAGTCGGCCCCAGCATATGAACACCAGTTACAACAGAAACCGACTATGAGGGGTTCGAACTGTGTTGACTCAGCCACAAGCATGCGCCTCGCTTCTTGCATTCAGCTCTCTGAAATGGTCACTCCAAGGTCTCCTTGAAGGATGTCCGCTGGTTGGATTGTGATCGCAGAATGTCTCGTGAGTTCTTATATCGGGCCGAATTCACCATGGACCAGTGACCCATCGTACTTGACCTCCCATATGGGTCAGAGGCCGAACCTCCAGTGAGGATCAACGTCCGAGAGACGACCTTTCCGCAGATGAAAGGTCGCACGTTCGAGATGGTGCACGTCATAGACAACCTGTGTGAATTCTGTCGGCAGCCCGTAAGCACGGAGCAGGCGAGAGGGAAAGTCATCACCATATCTACCTACAATGATCATCACAGTCTGCTTTCCAGGGCGGCAGCTCACGACAGGGTCGAAGTGGACCTTGAAGAGAACTGCATCTACCTCTTCGACCATGCGTACCCTTGCGTATTTCACCCCGAATGCGTGACGGGATCCTAGGAAACAACAGCCACGGTATTGTTCTTGGGCTCCAACATGCTCCTCTGCCACGCAGTGGCGGAGCGAAGGCATCACGTGGCCTTGTAAACGTATTCGTTCTCCCTCTCACCCACTTCTGTCACTGCTCCACGCTTTCTTAGGGCGAGCATGTGATCGAGCAGTTCTTTTCGGCCAAGGCCGGTCGATTCTGAAAGCTCCTTCATGGTCAGTGGGCCCTTGTTCCTGAGCTCAACCAGAAGCATTTGACGTCGCATCTCGTCGATCATGACATCCTCGGCTATCTGGTTGTAGCGCTCGGTCTCACTGGCCTTGGCTCCAACAACCGAGAGGCCCATGATCCACCTCAGCCTCTCAGACTTGAATGCCTCCATGGCGACATCCAGCTTCTTCGGGTACCTTGCCAGCTCGCTCATGATCTCACCTCAGGTCGACTTGACATTCGAGGACTTGAACGGGTTCGGCCCGAGCTCCCTAACTTTCTCGGTTATATCCCTGACTAGAAGAGAGAACTTCTCGCCCTCGCCCGCAGATACCCACGCGAGCCTGACTCTATCCTCCTCCACTCCGAGCTGCTTCAACGCCATCTTGAGAAAGTGGAACCTCTTCTCCGCGCGGAAGTTTCCTTTCACGTAGTGGCAATCGCCTGGATGACACCCGGTAACGAGCACTCCGTCCGCTCCGTCCTTGAGGGCCTCAAGCACGAACACTGGATCTATTCTTCCGCTACACATCGTCCTCACGATCCGGGCGTTCGGGGGATACTGAAGTCGACTCGTTCCGGCCAGATCCGCTCCAGCGTAGGAGCACCAGTTGCACGTAAAGACGAGGATGCGCGGATCGAAGCCGGCTCTCTCCGCCTTCGCTATATCTCCTGCAGTTGAGGCTGATTCTGCTTCGCTCATTCTCTATCGCCTCGCTAGGTCATCATCGCTTCAACTTGTGCTAGGATCTGCCGGTCGCTGTAGTGACGCATCGTGATGGCGCGCTTGGGACAGTCGGCTGCACAGACGCCGCATCCTCTGCACAACGCAGCGACAGTCTTCGACTTTCCGCCTTCGATCTTGTGGGCTCCGTAGGGGCAGAGCTCCTCGCAGAGGCCGCATCCCATGCAGAGATCAGTGTCCACGTCGGCTGTCAGTGCTTCCGTCTTGAGTTTCTTGTTTGCCATGAGAATCGAAGCCCTCGCGGCGGCGGCCTTTGCCGAGATTATTGACTCTGGGATGTCTTTTGGCCCGCAGGCAGTACCCGCAATGAAGATACCGTCCGACTGGCAGTCAACCGGCCTCAGCTTGGGGTGGGCTTCCATGAAGAACCCGTCAGGGCCCAAAGGGACCTTCAGCATTCTCGCTAGCATCACGTCTTCCTTCGACGGGCAGAGCGGGGTTGAGAGTGCGACCAAGTCGCAGAGGAACTCCGTCTCTACGCCAGCGAGGGTGTCATAGACGGTTACCTTCACCTTCTTGTCGGGGGCCTCGGTTATCTCCGGTGGGATTTCTCTGATATACCTGATGAACTTCACTTCGAGAGCTCTCGCCCTCCGGTAGAAATCTTCGTACTCCTTGTATGTCCTCAGGTCGCTGAAGAGTATGTCAACGTGGGCCTTCGGCCACTGTTCCTTGATCCGAATAGCGTTCTTTATTGCGTTCATGCAGCAGATCTTCGAGCAGTACGGCCAGCCCTCCTCCTTCTTCGCGCCAAGAATTTTAGAGAGAAGTCGGGCTGCAAACGACTGGGTCATGTCCGAGAGTTCGTATGTCCACACCTCACCGGTACGGGATCCGACACACTGGATCATCAAGACTCGCTCGGGTTCGGCAAGCTTGCCCTGCGTCAGCATCTCCTCGAGCTGCAGCTGCGTAACGACCTTGTCGAGTACTCCATACTGGAATGAGCCTTTCGGGGGCTCGTAATTTAGGGCGCCGCTCGCCAACACAATCGTTCCAACATCCAGCCTTGTATCCTCAGTTCCCTTCTTGAGGGAGACCTTGAAGTTGCCGACGTATCCGCTGATGTCCTTGAGAGTGGCCGACGTGTAGATCTGTATGTTCTCGTTAGCCGTTGCCGCCTTGATCACCGGATCGATGATGTCGGACGAATCCTGAAGGGTTGGATAGATCTTGCCCAGCCTCCGAGTGATGCCGCCAAGTTGGGGCTCCTTCTCAACCAAATGCACCTTGAAGCCTTGACTGGCCAGGCTCACGGCAGCCATGAGGCCGGATATTCCCCCGCCAATGACCATAGCTGAATCGGCGACGTCGACCTCAGGCTCATCTTGAGGTTCAAGCCATCTTGATCTAGCCACCGCCATCCTGACGATGTCCTTGGCTTTTGTCGTAGCCTTTTCGGGCTCATGCGAGTGGACCCAAGAACATTGTTCCCGGATGTTAGCCATTTCGAAGAGGTATTTGTTCAATCCAGCCTCTTCACACGTCGATCTGAAGAGTGGCTCGTGAGTTCGTGGCGTGCACGACGCAACGACGACCCTGTTCAGTCCATTCTTCTTGATAGCATCCTTGATCGAGCTGAGTCCAGCTTCTGAGCAGGTGTAGAGATTCCCTTCTGCCCACGCCACATTCGGCAGGGTCTTGGCGTATTCCACAACCTCGGGAACGTTCACGATGCCTCCGATGTTAATGCCGCAGTGGCAGACGAAAACACCTATCGTCGGTTCTTCCAATTCTGTCACACACTCCCAGCCATGAGAATCTCACTCAGCCTAGCTGCGGCAGCGCCCGCTTGCATGACCGAGTCTGGTATGTCACCAGTTCTCGGGCCAAGACAGTAGCCGCAGCCAACGATTCCTGGCACCTGTGTATCCACGGGGTGACGAACAGGGTCAGATGCAACAAGAAATCCGAACCTGTCTGTTTCTATTCCCAAGATCTTCGCCAACTCGACGGAGTCGGACCGTGGCATCAGGGCTGTGCTGAGTACTACTAGGTCCGCTTTCAGACTCTTGACTGTTCGAGTCAATGTGTCTTCGTACCAGAGGGTGAGATCTTTCGTTTCTGGATCCTCCCTTATCTCACCAGGGCTACTTCGGACGAACTTCACGCCAAACTCCTTCTTGGCTCGGTTCGCGAACTCTTGGAATCCCTTTCCGAAGACGCGCAGGTCGATGTAGAAAATGTAGACCTCAGAGTCGGGTCTGTGCTCCTTTATCAGCACCGCGTCCTTTACGGCGTACTTGCAACATATGCTGGAACAATACGGGTACCCGAACCGTTGATCCCTTGATCCAACGCACTGAAGGAACGCGATGGTGCGTGGAATTCTTCCGTCGGAAGGCCTCATTATGCGGCCGCCGCTTGGCCCCGACGCGGAGAGCAGACGTTCCAGCTGCATTGCGGTGATTACGTTCTTGTATTTGCCGTAGCCGTACGAGGTTATCCTGAATGGTTCGTACATGTCGAATCCGGTCGCGACCACGATCCCGCCGACGTGTAGTTCGAGCTCAACTGGTTGTTGCTCAAGGTCAACCGCTTTTGCGTTGCATACGCTATTGCAGAGTCCGCAGTCTAGGCAGTGGTCTTTGTCTACGGTGTAGACCCGCGGGACCGCCTGCGGGAATGGTATGTATATCGCTTTTCGAACACCCATTCCTGAGTCGAATTCGTTGGGGAGCTCCACTGGGCAGTGGTCTGCACAGGTCCCGCATCCGACGCACTTGTCAGCCTGTACGTACCGGGGCTTCTTCACGACCTTGACAGTGAAGTCTCCGGCGGAACCGTGGACCTCTTTGACTTCCGAGTATGTGAGTAACTCTATCTTGGGATGTCTGAAGCACTCAATCATCTTCGGCGCTAGGATGCATATCGAGCAATCCATTGTTGGAAACGTCTTGTCAAGTTGAGCCATTCGGCCCCCTATGCTTGGAGATTTCTCGACGAGGTAGGTCTTCAAGCCGCGATTGGCAAGATCCAAAGATGCTTGGATCCCTGCAATGCCGCCACCGATCACAAGCGCGGACTTTTCCACCACCATGATCACTCCCTAGGCCAGCTTGCTGACTATCTTGTCAATGGAGACCCTATGCTCGCGCAGCTGAGTCGCTTCCGGCTTGAAACCCATCGCGAGACTCAACAGTTCGACAAAGTGGAGAACCGGAATATCATACTCCTCCTTCAGCAGGCTCTTGATCTCAAGCTGTCCCAGGTCAAATTGAATGTAGCAGAACGGGCACGCGGTCACGACGCAGTCAACGTTCGCCCTCTTCAGGGCGGCGAGCTTGCGGCTTGACAAGCTTCTTGAGAGATGATCATCAATATCACGCAAAGGGCCGCCGCAACAGATCTCTTTGTCGTCATACTCGACGGGCTCGGCTCCAAGAACCTTCACCAGGTCGTCCAGGACCTCAAACCCTCGTCCGACCCCTGCGTGGAGTAGCTTGGGCCTGACAAGGTGACACCCGACTTGCGTCGCAACCCTCAATCCATTCAGAGGCTTTGTGACTTTGCTTCGAATGTTGTCCAGGCCAACATCCTCACAGAGAACGTCCATGGTGTGCTTGACATTGACAGTCCCCTTGAACTTCTTGTTTGCAGCCGACAGAATCTTGTTGACTTTATCCCGGGTCTCTTCGTCTCTCTTCAGCGTCTGATTGACCATCATCAGTGACTCGTAGCAGTCGTTGCATAACGCCATGATGTCCAGGCCCATCTTCTCAGCAATGCACAAGTTCCTTGCCGCCAACGCGAGCCACCCCTCGTAATCGAGTGACTGTATTGCGAATGGTCCACAACAACTGGTCCCGTCCATGTCGACCAGCTCCACGCCCAAGGCGGGCATGGTCTTCCTAGTTGCTAATTCGTACGACAGTTCTCTCGCGGGGATGAGGCAACCCAAATACAGAGCGTACTTCACTCTGGCTTTCAACTCCTATTTCGCGCCTAGGATCCTGCTCAGACCGGTCTTCCTTGCAATCTTCGCAACTTCTGGGACGGGTTCGCATGGTGGCAAACCGAGGGCGGCTCTCTGCTTGCTCACCGAGGCTGTCGGGCTCACAATATGCCCTGTCTCAACCAGGCTCCTCGCCATCGCCAAGGCACCTTTGGGTACGTTTCCATCTTTTGCTGCGATGGCTCTTAGGGCGAAGACAACTTCGCCGACGTCAGCGCCTTGGGGGCATCTGTCTATGCAAGTGAAGCACGACAAACAAAGCCATGAGAGTTCGAAAAGTGCCTCCCACTTGAATCCGAGGTTAACCATTTCGATCAGTCTCCTGGGGTTGTACTTGAGCGATAGCCTGCCGACGGGGCAACTACCTGCGCATCTGCCACACTGAATGCATGATAGGACGCCTTCGCCTCTAGCTGTGTTCGCTACCTCGTGCATGAAGCCAGGGTCACGCTCTCGGGCGTGAATCTGGGAAAGTATGAATTGGAGGTCAGCCTCAGACGATGTCAACAAGGATCACGTCTTCATCTCGAAAACCATTTCGCAGTATGGGTCGCCTTTATGCATACTGGCGTCGTATCGGAAAGCTATCTTCGGGTTGACAGATTCGGAAACTCCTGAGAGGAAGTGCCCCCACAAGTCGCAAACGTAGGGAGGAGCATCCATCATCTTCCAGCCTTTGAGGTAGGGGCAGAAGGTCACCCTAGCCAATGTCCGATTCGGCGACGTCTCAACTATCTTGTACTCCCAGCCAATATCACGTGCCATCCCGGTCAGAACCTTGTCGAGCTCCTTCAGGTCACCTTTCACGAGGCTAAGCTTGTCTTTCCAAAACAGTCCGATTTTAGCTCCGACATCATGACACGCTTCCGCAAGCAGCTTCTCGCCCTCGACGCCATACTTCTCTTTGATCTGACGTGATATTGTTGCGAAGCAACCTACGATTCCCACGATGCCCGAGGAGATGTATCTCCTGGCAAAGCTCATGATCTCTTCTCTGAGCCTCTCGTCAGCGACTTCCACTGTCTCCACTCGCATTGTTGATGTGTAACGGTCAGTGAACAAATACACATGGCGTATAATCTACATGCAGACGATAGTAATATAATTACCATAGAAATATCATTTCGCCAGCCCCCCGAGTCCTGAGGCGCGATGCCAGATCATGGTAGTCAGAAGCAGTGACTTGGACCTAGGTTTCATTGAAGAAGTCTCGAAGATCAGCGGCCAAGCCGTGAAGTCATGTTTTCAATGCGGAACCTGCACAGGAACTTGCCCCTCCGGGCGCCTAACCTCTCTACGAACTCGAACGATAATTAGGAAAAGCATTCTCGGGTTGAAGAAAGAGGTTCTTTCGAGCCCAGCGCTTTGGGAATGCATGATCTGCTTCAAGTGCCACGAGCAATGCCCGAGAGGAGTCAACATCCCGGTCGTGATGCTCGCACTTCGGAACCTTGCTGTGCGTGAAGGCGTCTCGCCCCCCGAAGGATACCCAAAGATGGCGAAGTCCGTCTTCGAGGAGGGAGCTGTTCAACCTCCTCAAGAGGTAGTGACCAGAGACTTCGAAAGTTTCAATCGCGTATCTCTGAAGCTTCCCGCCCTATCCAAACCAGCAGACTTCGGAAAATTCTCGAGGGCTCTCGGTGAGATAGGATTGCGGAAGTTCATCGGAGGATAGGCATACGAGATTTGGTTTATTCCTAGGTTGCTATGCACAGACCGAGCAGTATGCCTGCGAGCTTTCTGCACGACATGTGTTGCCGAAACTCGACATCGATCTGGTTGAAATCAAAGGCGCGGCCTGCTGTGGATTTCCACTGAATAGCATCGACAACCTCACTTGGACCTATCTAACGGCCAGGAATCTGGCTCTGTGCGAGGATCAACATCTCGATATGCTTCCGCTCTGCAACGGATGTCACCTGTCGATGTGTGAAGTCAAGCATGCGCTGCAGGCCAACCCTGCGTTGAAAGAAAGAGTCAATGCCCTGCTGGCATCAGAAGATCTTCGCTACGAGGGCGTGGCAAGAGTCAGGCATGTAATCGAAGTTCTTCACGACGATATCGGCCCCGAAAAGATCCAGAAGGCGATCAGCAAGCCCCTAGCTGGACTGAAGTTTGCGGCCCACTACGGCTGCCACGCTCTCAGACCAAGCGAACTGGGGAGGCCAGATGATGCGCGAAACCCCAAAAAGCTCGAGACTCTGATCGGCGCTCTTGGAGCGCGATGGGACATCTATCCGGAGAGACTGGACTGCTGCGGCGCGGGAATAGCCGTCTCGGCAGGAGAGTCCTCGTTGAAGATAGCAGGGGCCAAGCTTGAGAGGCTGAGAACAGCTGGTTTCGACGCATTGGTTACGACGTGTCCATTCTGCATGAGAATGTACGACGCAAGGCAGGAGGCGATTGGAGCACTGCTTGGTGGTGCAACATCGTTTCCCGTATTCTACTATACTCAACTGCTGGGGCTCTGCATGGGCGTCGACGAAGCCTCGCTTGGCTTACACCTAAACATGAGTCCTGTTGGCGAAGTGATCCAGAAATTCCAAGCGAGAACCAGCTAGGCGGTTCGAGCGAGAGAGGGACAGGCTCAATCGCTCCGCCAGGGCGGTCCCAGGAGCGCACGTTGTCCCAAGCAATCCGAACGCAACGACGAACTCGTCTGAAGACATTATGGTTACGACGAAGAAGATTGTAGCTCGAAACAACGTAACGGCTGAGGTAGCGATCAACAGATCACAAGAAGAAATCAAGTGACTACGCGGGCATAGACCTCGGATCTCCCATCATCTGGGGACTCAGACGCAACAAGAGGACGGGAACTGAAATGAGCGAGAAACAGCAAGGGGTTAGATCCCTTTGAGACAACCGCTGGAAAGGCTTTTGTAACCTACAGATAATCCTGTGCTGGGTGACTGGACATGGTGAAGATTCTCGATAGGTTCGAGTTTCCTGAGGGTCTCTACTACTCGGCCGATCATCTCTGGGCAAAGAAGGAAGACGGGACTGTACGTGTAGGGGTGACCGACATGGCTCAACAGGCCGCTGGGTCCATACTGTTCGTGAGAATCATGCCCAAAGCGAGACAAGTTGAGTCCGGCAAGCCCCTAGGTACCATGGAGACCGGCAAATGGGTCGGACCCCTGAAGTCTCCACTCTCCGGAACCATAGTCGAGACAAACGAATCACTCAAGACACAGCCAAAACTGCTCAATGAAGACCCGTACGGAAAGGGCTGGCTGATCGTGCTCCAACCATCGAAGCTAGATGATGAGGTGAAGAATCTGATGACAGATCCAGCCCAGATCGAGAAGTTCGCGCAAGCGGAACTGCCGAAACTGTTCAAGAAGTAGCACGTGCATTTCTGGTTCGCTGAAAAATGTGGCGTTGGCTCGACCTTGACGCAATAAATCCTATCGATACTCAGACAATATACGATGCTGTCGCTACTGCTCGGGGCAGGAACATCATCGGCGACACACTGATTTTCTGCTATCCGCGAAGCCCCCTCGTCAGCCTGGGATATCACCAGCAGATCGAGAAGGAGCTTGATATCCAATTCTGTAGGGACAACGAGATCCCTTTCGTCAGAAGGATACTGGGCGGAGGGGCAGTGTACCTCGACCGCGGACAGCTCTTCTATCAGTTAATCGTAGGTCCCGAAAGTCCTTTGTTGCCGAAGAACGTGACGGAGGCTTTTCGTTTCTTCCTTCAAGCCCCCGTCTGGGCATACCAATCTCTTGGCATAGATGCTCACTATCGTCCAGTGAATGACATACAGGTCGCGGGAAGGAAAATCTCAGGTAATGGAGCAGCAACCACCGCCGACGGCGTCTTCGTTCTGACGGGAAACATCATACTGTCATTCGACTACGAGAAGATGGTCAAAGTACTCAAGGTGCCATCGGAGAAGTTCAGAGACAAGGCCTACAAGACTCTGAGGGAGTATCTCTCGACAGCGTCGGCGGAGCTTGGAAGAGAAGTGACCATAGACGAGGCAAAGAGGGTTCTCAAGAAGGGATTCGAGAGACTGCTAGGCGAGGAACTGCAACCCGGAACCCTTGCTCCTGAAGAGCAGAAGCTGATGACTGAGCTGAGAGTCAGCTACCTCTCAGACGAATGGCTCTACATGCCAGAACTCAGGCACCCCGACATCGCCGCAAGAACCTTGAAGATAGCGGAAGGAGTCTCCCTCATCGAGAACGCCCACAAGGCAGCCGGAGGCCTGATTCGAACGACAGTCAAGATCGAGAATGACAGGGTTGCAGACGTGCTTATCTCCGGAGATTTCTCGCTATTTCCCAGAGAAAAGATAGTCGTCATAGAACAAGCCCTCGTAGGATGCCCACTCAAGAAGGAAGATGCGCTATGGAGGATCACAAGCGTCTACTCAGACCATTCCCTTGAATCTCCCGGCGTCCTACCTGAGGACTTTGTCTCGGCGCTATTCCCTCTCAAGACAACATGATTCCACTCGTAATGTTGCTCCATCCAGACGGCCGTGTGACCAGCACCAGCTGCGTCAAACGCTGTGTCATGAGCGATCGCCAGCGCTGCGCGGTAGCGCGCCGACATAAAGAACGAGAAGTTCATTCCGGAGGTTCTAGTCGCGGCCCGGATGCGCTCCGGAGCCCGGTCGTGTTCGTCTAGATTAGGCCCATTTGACTGGCGACGAGCTCCGCGAGGTCCTGAACTCGTTTGGAGTCTGGAAACTTGGACGACACTTCCGCCAAGCTCTGATCGCAAGACGGGCACGCAGACGTAATGACATCGGCGCCTGTCCTGTTGAGCATTGCGAAGCGCTTCTCCGCGAGGTCGCCGGACATGGCGCTGTTGGTCGCCTTGAGCAGGCCGCCTGACCCGCAACATCTTCCCATGCTGCCGCTTTCTTCGGGTTCGATGATTTTCTCGACAAAGGAGCCCAGCACCCGTCTAGGTTGGTCCACTACTCCGCCGAGACGGGCGAGTTCGCAAGGGTCATGGTAGGTGGCGGTGACATGGAGCTTCGGAACGCGCAGCTTCCCCTCACTGATGTACCGGTCGAGGAGCTGGCTAAAGTGAACGACCTCGAAGTCTGGCTTTCTCCCAAGCACTCGAGGATACTCTTCTCGGAGAGCTAAGCAGCACCCGGGGCATCCGCTGACCACCATCTTAGCACGCATGTTTTCGATGGTTTCCACATTGTGCTCTGCGATTTCTCGATAGCCTTGCGTGGCACCGCTGATGCCGAGAGGATGGCCGCAGCACCATTCTTCGGCCATTAGGCTCCAGTTTTCACGTGTGTGGTTGAGGATTGCGGTGATTGCCTGTGCGATCCCTTGGCTTCGACCCGAGTAGGAAGTGACGCACCCTACGAAGTATACGATGTCAGCTTGGTCTTGGACTTTGACCTCGGCACCCGTGTACGTTGCCCAGTCTCTTCGGGACTGGCTGTCCATTCCGAAGACGTTCTTAGGCCCGACGAGCGTCTTCTCCATGAGGCCTACGGAGTCCGGTGCGAGTCCTTGTCTCACTGCAAGTTCTCTGAGTTTGACCCAAAGATCCAGCAGGTCCAGTTCAAGATGGCATTTTTCCGTGCACCGTCCGCACGTCGTACAGTCGAAGAGCCGCTGCACGAATTCCGATGCTATTCGAGGGTTGGAAGTGAAGAGGTTGGAGCCATTCTTCTCAAGCATCTTCTTCAGCAGAAAGATCTTTCCACGCGGCGATGTGGATTCCCAGCCCGACCGATCATAAATTGGGCACCACTTCACGCAGTAGCCGCATTGAGCGCAGACAAAGATGTCTTCCCTCTGAAGCTTGGACAACAAAGCGCCTGACACCTAGAGCCACCCTCCTAATCGCCAGAGAGTTTCGAGGAACCCGGTGTACATGACCTTAGGGAGGGAAAAGCCGAGTCTGGTCTTCGCCGTGAAGGTCTTGCCCGGGTTGAGGACCCCGTTGGGGTCCAGCAGGGGCTTCAGTTTGACGAATTCTTTTCTTCTGGTCGGCTCGGAAGCGGCGAAGTGGAAGGAATTCCAGACCCCGTAACCATAGGAGCGCCCGCCCATCGTAATCGCACGATCGATCAGCTTCTTCGTAATCGCGGAATGGGTGAGGTATCGGAAGGTGCGGCGCTCATCGCTCAGAAACAGCGGGAAGAACAGCACTTGATCTGGAGAAATCCAGATGTTCTCAATTTCTACATCCGCGGAGGCGTCGCACCCGAGTTGCCACGCATATTGGATCATCTCAATCAGACTGTTCGAGGGGACCAAGACATCCGAGGTTAAGACGGTCGGCCCAAGTTTCTTGATTCGAAGCGGATAGAATCGCTCACTCCATTCAAATTCAGCTTCCTCGCGTGGCCGGGGATTGCCGCCCCTGTCGGTGACCATGCGAGCAAATCTGTTCAGAGACTCTTCGACTTGGTCGGGCGTTCCCGCGTAGTGTCCAAAGATGATGGCGCCTGATTCAGCGTCTTCAGGACTCAGCAGAGCTCCTTCACGCGCTCTTACGAAACCGAAGGCTCTCAAGACCAAGCTGAACGGCCTTGTCTTTCGGGCCAACTCGTTGGCGACTTCAACCGCGTTGGACAGTTGATGGAAGTAAGCCAAGAATGGGGCTGCTGAGGGTCTCCTAGGCACAAGCCTAAGGGTCAGCTCCCCAAATATGCAGAGTGTTCCTTCCGAGCCAAACAGTTGGCGCGGCGTAAGCCAGTCCGAGTTGGGATCAACCACCATCTTCTCTCCGGTTGGTAGAATGGCGTTAATTGATTCAACGTTGTCCACAAGGCTCCCGTATTCAAGTGAGCCATAGCCCAAACCTCCCGTGGCCGCGAACCCTCCCACCGTGGAACTCGGTGCGCTAGAAGGATAGACTGGTAGCTCCCAACTCGTTTTCTCCAGCAAGTCTATGATGTCTTTCCAGACCGCGCCGCATTGAACTGTGAGAAGCCCCCTAGCTTCATCAAACAAAACGATCTTGTTCAAGCCTCGCAGATCCAAGAGAACTCCCCCCATCGTAGGAACCGCTCCGCCGTATCCCCAGGTGGCTGCGCCGCGGGGTGTGACCGGCACTTGGAACTTGTTGGCGACCTTCATGATGCCGGCGACTTCATCGAGGCTCTGGGGGTTGACGATGATATCAGGGACGCTGTTGAACAGTCGCGCGATGTTGTGGGGAATGGGGGCAAGGTCATGGCTGTACGCGATTCTTTCTAAGTAGCTGGTGGAGACTCTATCGCTCCCGATGAGGTCTGTCACGGTTTTCTCGAGGGACATGAGCAGTGCCTATCCTTCTAGCGTAGTCTCGTTGCGACAAGCCGCTCCAGTTCTTCGGGCTTTGAAACGAGTTCCTTCTTGTCCTCTTCAAGTTGAAATGGTTGGAAGGCGGCGACCCAGCCGCGTCCATAGGGGTCGGTGTTGATCAACTCAGGGCGTTCTCGGAGTTCGTCGTTAACCTCTTGAATCAGGCCGAAGACTGGCGCTCGAAGAAGCACGATCCTCCTTCCGGACTCAATAGATCCGAAGGGGTGTCCCCGGCTGACGTATCGGCCTTTCGGCAGAACACGGACGAATTCTACCGGTCCGACGTTCTGTTGGGCAAAGTCCGTGAGTCCGACGTACACCTTGGAGTGCGGATTCTCGGCTTCGGCGACTCTGACCCAGACATGGTCTCGGGAGTAGAGCAGGTTCTCTTGGAACTCGTATCTGCTGAGCAGTTTCACGTGCTATACACCTCAGGTTGTGTGAGGTCGGGGGCCGTACATATTCTAGGTCGTGTAACATTTAGTATAAGGACTAGGCAGCTAAGTCATATAAGCTAGTATATAGCCAGAGTCCGCCGGCACATCCCGCGCACGGAGAGGCGCAGCGTCGACGGCATCCGTTCGGAAGGTCTTGAAGCTGGGAAGGTCAACCCTAGCCGTCACGCTCCCAAAGCATTGGGTTGATGCCCTCAAGCTGAAAGAGGGAGACTACCTGCTCGTCGACAACATCAATAACAGTGCGCTGAAACTCGTTACTAGGAGACATGAGGTCGAAGCAGGGCCAAGAGTCTGCGTGATCAACGCCGACCTTTGCGAAGCGCCAAGCATGCTTACCAGAATGGTGATCGGCGCCTACCTAGTCGGACACAAGATGATCTGGATCCAGTCGAGAACACGGTTCAAACCTGAACACGTTCGAGAGCTGGAGAAAGTGACATCCTCTCTTGTGGGTCTCCTTGTTTCAGAGCAAACCGACAGCCTCATTGTCCTGCAGAGTCTGGCCGACCCCTCCAAACCCTCGATGGACAACTCGATCCGTAGGCTTCATTTGATCTCTTCGTTCATGCGGGAAACCGTAGTTAAAGCGCTCATTGACAGGAGAGCCGACGATCTCCCCAATGTCACAGCCACGGGAAAGGAGGGCGACCGAGTCTACTGGCTCGCAGTCAGGCAACTGCTGTCTTCGACCCAAGACCGAAAGCTGGCCGAGACTTTGGGAATCAGGTCGCAATTCTGGCTACTTGGTGACAGAGCTGTCCTGAGCAATCTCAAGGCGATCGTCAACTGCGTGGAAGCAATGGCGAAAGAAACCGCGAAGTTGCTCGAACGCTGCTTCTGCTTGGAAGATGATGCCGTGACCGAAATCTCCGGCCTTGACGCCTCGATCACGGATGTCTCAGAAGGCGCGGTGAGCGCTCTCATCACACGGGATCTTGCCCGAGCAAATCACGTCATTGAAAAGATCAACAGGCTGGGGGAGGACGCAAGCAGAATTACCGATCGTCTCTCGGAAACGGTTCAGGCCCCTCTATGTCGAAGCTCGATCTTGAGGGTCGTATGCGGCTTGAGCCAAATTGCCTTTAGGCATAAAACGATCGCCGAGATAGCCATCAACCGCGCGCTCGAAGAATCTGGCGATTACGCGAGTATTGACGAAGGTTTCTCCACGGTGACTCAGCCTTAGCACTGACTCTGACCTTATTCGATGCGAGTGGGACATCCTAGCAGGTGAAGGCCGGCCCCTTCGCTTTTCCGCAAGGTTCCCGCTACGACGGACGCGGCATGAACTTGGCGACCGGAGTTTCGGGAGAAAGGTGATTAGAGATGGCCTAGCAGCCGCTCATCCCTCAATGGATTTCAGAACAAGCTCCGCCAGATCCACAACCTTCAGGGGACTGCGCTCGGGGGCTTCCTTCGACAGTGCCTTCAACATCGTGCGCTTGCATTGCTGACATGCGGTGACGACCGTCCCGGTGCCTGTTTCCTTCGCGAGAGATATCAACTGCTTGGCGATCGTTCCGGGGAAGTTCTCATCAACGACTTCCACATCCCCTCCTCCGCCGCAGCAGAGTGCTTTCTCTCTGTTGAAACGCATCTCACTGAAGGAAAGACTAGGGATGCTTCTGATGACATCCCTCGGAGCTTCGTATACGCCTGAGTTTCTGCCCAAGTCGCAAGGATCGTGATAGGTAACGGTGGCGTTCAACGGCTTCAGTTCGATCCTACCTTCCCTGATCAGTCGCAATATGTATTGAGAATGGTGGAGGATTTCGATGTCGATGTCATACTCGGTCTTCCATGAATGATAGCACGACGGACAAGAGAATACGGCGGTCTTGACACCGAGCTCGGTTATTCTCTTGATGTTCGACTTCCTCAACTCTTCAGCTTCTCTTCGCATCCCCGCCCAGACGAGCGGATAGCCGCAACACCATTCATTCTCTCCGAGGATTGCGAAGTCTACGCCTCCATGTTGAAGGATCTGGGCGACAGCCACTGGCACATCCTGCACTGTTGGAGAGAATGAAGACATGCAGCCCACGAAATACGCTACCTCTGCATGCGTCTTCTTCGTCAGCGTTTCATCTGGATTTGGAAGGTATTCAACCCACATTGCTCTCTCCGAATTCGGAAGACCCAGAACGTTGTGAGTTGAGGCGACCGCATCTCTCATCATGTTGAAGTTGGCCGGATAATGCCCTTCGCTGACAAGCAATTCTCGTATCGCCCTCCCGAGAGAACGCGTGTCGATGCCGATCGGGCATACCTCCCGGCATCTTGCGCATAGGGTGCAGTAGTAGACACCCCGCGAGAAGAGCTTCAGTTCGGTAGATGTGGGCGCCTCTTGCCTGAGTATCTTGGCTATTGGTCCATTTCTCCGTCGCATGATCGATCTGAAGTTCTTCAGTATGCCCACATAGACAGTTCCGGGATTTGCAGTTTCAGAGTACACTTCACAGTTGTCAGCGCAAATTCCACAACTGAGACACCCGTCAATCTCCACCATTTGTTTGACAGAGAACGCTCTAGCGGATGAAAGCGGCTCAATCTTCACTTCTTGGTCTCGGGCAGCGTTTGCGAGAACAACGAGCGGCCCTGTGAAGATGTGCCAAAGCTTCGAGTTGAGCGGTATGGAGGCCATGAAGAGGGCGAGTAGGAGGCCAGACAGCGACCACAGTGCGTACGCTACATACGCCAAGTCCAACGTGAAGGGTTTCAGTACCTGCGAGATTCCGTAGGCAAGGAACCAGTAGCTTCCAATGGACGCGGGGACGTTGTACTGTAGAAGCGAGACGCCCTCGCCTACCAGTCTCACCAGTAACCAAGCAACGGTTAGAATGATCGCGGATACGTCTGCGAAGGTGGTCTTGAGCGGCGATTCCTTGAGTACGAACCTGCGGTAGGCAAACCACACCTCGCCGAAAACGATCACAGCCATGAACGAGTTGTCTGCAAACCCGTAAAGGTTCCCCAACAGACCGATAGCTCCCACCGGGACAACCTCAAAAAAGTAGGAGGGAAGAAAGGGCGCGTAGAGGAAGACAGCGATCGGATCTTCAGGGCCAATCTTTGGAACAATTTCAGCCATGAGATGATTGATCAGGATGACGCCGACGTAGCTGATGAGGAAGGCTGAGATGATCACGCCTCTGATCGTGCTCTCCCTCGATAGTCTCATGAACAGGAGAGAATTCGAGAAGAAGGCCTTGACAAGGTCGAGAATCTTCCTGCTGAACACGATTCTAATGCCGCTCCCGACAGTTCGCCTGAAAGCGTCAGCCACCTTGAACCATGTGGCGACATTCCACACTCCGAAGACCACGCAAGCTACCGTGCCTATCGCAAAGAACAAGGCGAACAGCGCAATCACGTTCGATCGCCGAGTAACTGCCTATGGACCCATGATGTGGTATCAAACGTTTTCGCTACAACGTCTATAGAAATCATAGAAAGCTCTTCGAGAGTTGCATAGAATCGAAACAGGCTCCGAGACAGCCCTGAATCATAAGACTTATGTTGCCGCATCCTTGAACCGAACCCAACACTGCAAGAGAACCCGAGTCGCTTGACAGCCTCGAACGAAAGGGTCACACCGCTCGAGAAGACCTGGCTGATTCTGGTCAAGCTCTTCGAAGAACTAGCGGGGCACGGCATCGAAGTGAACGCATCCCAATTACGGGATTCCAAAGCCCTTCTACATCTCATCCGCACGACCCCAACTGATCCCTGTTCCACGCCACCTGGCGGACCAGAAAATCCGCTTACTGTGTTGGAGGAGAGTTTGGAGAAGGCGAAGATCGAGTTGATCTCGGCAAGCGTGAAGCTAGGAGAGGCGCGGTCAAGGTACTGGATGGAAAGAGTCTCCAAGGCGGAGATCGAGGACGCAGACCAGCTCATGGCATACGGCGGATCGCGCTTCTTCACCGGGCTTCCTAGAAGTCCGGGCAGTGGTTGGGCGAGGTTGACACTGCAGCAACCTATCGGAGAAGGGAGGGTCCAAGACGTGGCCGAACAGTTTGGAGTACTGGTCGAGTTCGAGGACGATCTTCACTTGGTCTTCGAGGGGGAGCCATCCCTAGTGAAGAAGGCTTTGGCTGATGTCTACTATCTCTCACAGCCATAGACAACATCCGGAACGGACGGATGCTGATAGCTCACTATGAGAAACTGAAGGGAACAATGCTTCGATCGAGGCCAAGCGTCTTCCGATCTAGTCCCAGCCCCAAGCCCAAGAGGTGCGTGAAGTGGATGATCGGGATCGAGTAGTTCTCCCCGTACAGCTTCTCGATGGTCGACTGCCTTGCGTCTAGGTTGAAATGACAAAGCTCGCACGTTGTGACGATGCACTGACCTCCCGCGTCCTTGGCGGTGCGCAGCAGTTTTCTCGTCATCTGGCTCGCGGCTTCTGGATGCGTCATGAACAATGGGCCTCCGCAGCACTTGGTCGCATCTGGGAACGCGACAGGTTCAGCGCCCAGGGCTGCAATCAGCTTGCTTAGTGTTTGCGGTCGCTGTGGATCGTCGAATCGTGCCGACTTTGGGAACCCGGCGTGTTGGCAACCATAGTAGGGCACCGCCTTGATCGATGCGAGCTGCCTCTTGACTCCTTGCGAGATCTTGGTGAGCCCGATGCCATTGACTACTACGTCGAGGAGGTGTCTAGCCGTTACCTTTCCGCTGTAGGTGAGGTCTAAGCCACATAGTGAGGCGTTGACCTTCGCCTTCAAGCTACCTTCCGCCTCGCAGAGTTCGTGCACCCTCGAAAAGACCTGATAGCAACCGGGGCAGGTCACGAGCAAGTCAAGGTTGCCCTTCTCAGCAAGCGCTAGGTTCCTAGCGGGAGGACGACGGACGCGAAGCGATCAACGGAGCGGACCGAGTCGGCTCCGCAGCAGTTCCAGCTCTCGAGTTCGGTCAGGTCGATTCCGAGAAGTTTGCTGACCGCTCTTGATGAGGCATCGTGCTCCTTGGCGAAGCTACTGGAGGCGCACCCGGGGTAGTAGGTGAACCTCACTTTGATGATGCCTCCTCGCTCGGCTTGAGGATCTCTGTGAGCTTCGACAACTGTTCTGGATGCGTCATGCTTGGAGTGCGGAGGGTGAGACGGCTCTTTCTCAGAAGCGTTAATCCCAGAAGCACGCTGCGGGCGATTTCTTGTATGTGGGCGAGTCTATTGTAGAGCCTGAAGGTGTCCAGCCTTCCATTCGCGTTGAACCTCCTCGAAGAATGTTTGGTCGATCATGGCTGTCCCGACGACCTCTTTCTGTCCGCTCATCACACAACTGCCACCTGCGTGATCTTTGTTCGCGCCTCAGGAGAAAGCGGTCCCAGCTTCTGGATCCTCTCAGTAAATGTTTGAAAGACGGAAGTCAGCTTGGCATACTGCGGTATTGTCGTTCTAGTTGCGAATACTCGCAGAGACTCGACTCCCGCGTTCGCTACCATTTTCCTTACCTCGCTCACGTGTGCCCTAAATCTCTCTTCACCTAGAACGGTGCCCTCTCCCTCAATCATTATTGCGCCGTCGGCGCCTGCCGAGAATGCTGCGAGAAGATGTCTGGCGTGAAGCCTCCCAACTGATGGCACCTTGACTACGCGCACGTTTGTCGGGTACTGTTTCCTGGAAAGCCCGACCAGGTCGCAGGCGGTGTAGGCCGAAGTTGCGTCAGCGAATGCTATGATTTTGGGTTTCGTTGCGGTTGCCCTTGCGACTCCTTCAATCTCAGCCATCAACTGTGACTCGGTCGAATTCTTGAGGTCGATCGCATCCCTCGGACAGACGGGAATGCATAGCCCACATCCGACACAGGAAACGGACTTCACTGTCACGCCACTCCGCAGGAGCTCTATCGCACGCGTCGGGCAGACCTTCACGCATTCCCCGCATGAGTCGCACCTGTCAAGAATCACATATGCCTTCTCAGGGCTGATTGTCACCACGCCCTTTCCGAGAAGCGACACAGTCCTTGACGCGGCAGAGAGGGCCTCGATTACGGACTCCCTGACGTCCTTCGGTCCTAGGCAACAGCCAGAGAGGAAAATGCCGTCGTTCTCACTGTCGACGGGCCTAAGCTTGTAATGCCTTTCCAATAGGAAACTGTCGGATCCAATGTGCAACCCGAGCTTCTCCGCCAGCTCGGTGGTTCCAGCTTCGGGAAGGATTGCAGGGCAGAGCACCACCAAATCGAAGTCGATCTCAAGCGGCTCTCCGAGCAGGGTGTCTTCCGCCTTGACCATCAGCTCGTCTCCGTTGATGGGCACGACTTCGGCTACACGTCCTCTTACGAACATCACTCCATCCTCTCCTGCCCGCGCGTAGAACTCCTCATACCCCTTACCTGCAGCCCTTAGATCTGTGTAGAAGATCCAAGTCTCAAGATTGGGAACAAGCTCTCTAAGAAGCATCGCCTCCTTCACTGCTGCCATGCAGCAGATCTTGCTACAGTATGGCTGTCCGTTCTTGATGTCACGGCTGCCGACGCATAGTACCCATGCGATCTTGCGGGGGGTTTTTCCGTCGGATGGCCTATAGACGCCATGCTCGATCAATCTTTCGAGTTGGAGATTGGTCACGATGTTTGGATGAGCGCCGAAGCCATATTGGGTCAACATGCTCGGGTCGAATAAGCGAAAGCCGGTCGCCACGATGACCGCGCCGACCTCAATCCTCTTCTGACTCACTTGATCACGCGGGTTGATCGCTCCATGCCTGCAGGCTTTGACGCAGAGCCAACACTTGGTGCAGTTCTTCTCGTCGATGACGTAGGCATTCGGCACGGCCTGCGGGAAAGGTAGGTAGATCGCTTTCCGGCGAGCGGTTCCCACTTCAAACTCATCCGTAACTTCGACGGGACAAACCTTAGCGCACTCGGCGCAGCCGGTGCACTTGGTCTCATCAACGTAACGCGGGCTTGTTGTCAAGGAAAGTGAGTACTCTCCCGCGGAACCGTCGATAGCAGCGACCTCTGTATTCGTCATCAACTCGATGAGAGGGTGGCCTTTCGTCTCGGCAAGCTTGGGGCTGAGAATGCAGAGGGAGCAGTCGAGTGTCGGGTACGTCTTACTTAGCTGAGCCATATGTCCTCCTATGCTCGGTCCGCGTTCAACCATGAAGACCTTGTATCCTTGGTTCGCAAGCTCAAGCGATGCGCATATGCCTGAAACCCCGCCGCCTATGACCCCCACGTTGCTGTTTACTTTCATCTCTGTGGGTGTGAGTGCTTCAAGGTGGGCGGCTCGACCGACGGCTCCTGCTAAGAGGTCGATCGCCTTGTCCGTCGCGTTGTCCTTGTCGAAAGTTGTCCAGCTGCACTGTTCTCGAAGATTTGCCATCTCAACAAGGTACGGGTTGATCCCCTCACTTGAGCACAAGTCACGGAAGGTCTTCAGGTGCATCCTGGGGGAGCATGAGCCGATTACGACTCTTTCCAATCCGTGCTCGTGCGTTTTCCTTCGAATGAGGTCTTGGCCTGAGCTACTGCACAGATACCTGTGAGTCTCGGCGCACCTGACAAATTGGAACTGTGCAGCGGCGTCTTTCACTTTCTCGACATCGACCGTATTGCCGATATTTCCCCCACAATGGCAAATGAAGACGCCGACTCTCGGCTGACGCGGGCTCATCTTAACATCACGATCGAAGCGGATTCTCAAGTGGTGGTCTATTTTCTTATGTGACGGACTGTATATACTAGTACCGTGCACTTATCGCTTCAGGATTCCTTAGAGCTAGTATGCGGTTACCGCCCCGCCCACCGGCCGCAGATCTGTGAAGACAATTTCGTGTTGTTTCTGCGCATAGTCGGTCAGCCCAACACGGCATTTTTCCACTTCGACCGAGAGCCACTGATGCTCTTTCGAGTAGCACAGGTTCTCAGAGACATCAATTTCGCCCGCGTGCATCCCGGAGATCACCAATCTCTCTCTCAAGCGAATCACTCTGTAAGTACTTGTTGCTAGTCATGCTTGGCAGTCTGGCAAAGGTTCGGGATGGCATGACACTTGCCGCGCCGCAACGTCCTTACCTATCAGGCCCGAGGAGTCTGGGATCACAAGACACACACACCCCTAGACACCCCCTGCCGGGACAGATGCCTCTCGAGTTTGGCATCTGCAACAGCGAGAGAGCGCTGCTGAGAGATCTGTGATGATTCTAGGCCGGCAGGCTATCATTCGAGCCTTCAGTAAATCCTTTCGAAGGAGCTTCAGGGGGTAGGATGGTCAAGGACAGGCTTCAATAGATGTTACTGACGCTCGCACATGAAGGATCGCGTGGGGCTGGACAAAAGGTCACTTGCCCTATCGAACCTGACTGGCAAGCACTTCAGCCCATGAGTTTCGATCGTTTAGACCCCTAGCGATGGTGATCGACGGCGGCTCGGATTGGTCATTCACTGCATAATGTTCCAACATGTGGAGCAAGGATTGTCTTCATATGCGATCTGCCGAATGATCCAGTAGGTCTTGCAGTTCTCACATCGGCCTGTTTCGAACCTAGGCAAGATGGTTTCCACCAACTTCCGAGCCTCCGGGTGCAGTGCTTTCAGTTCCCCTCCACATTTTTGGCATCTATGCATCGTCTCCACACTTCCACCTCCCCAACTGAAAGGTACCCTGTTCTAGATTTGATTATGCATCAGAATGACACAAATTAGACCGTGACGAAGCTCAAGTTGATCGTCGGCACGACCAGCAGCCATTCGGCCATAGGTGTGTCCATCAAGCGAGCGGCGCAAGGGGGAAGTCGCCGACGGCCTTCTAAACATGGTAGAGACGGCCTTCAGAGCGTGCGACCCCTGCTACGTATGCGCTACGCACACCTCACCACTCGAAGTCAGCATCTGCAACAGTGAGAGAGAACCACTGCGAAACCTGCGAAGACCCTTGAGCGATCAGTAGTCAACCGCGCCCTCTTAGTAGCGCTTCTGGACAGACATGCGCTGGTCAAAGTGAGGACACTCGTCCTCGACATAGACAACCTCAACATGGAAGACGACGGCGCAGGCATCTACGTTGCGAGGATGGTGAAGGACGGACTTGGAGGTCAAGGAGCCAGGGGTCAGCGGTCTGAGACACATTGCCTGAATCGCACGACCAGCAGTAAGCGCGATGACAAACAACTGGCCTGGCAGTGTCGAGCGGAGTCCGCGGTTGTCTACTTGGCTTCGAGAAGTGTCTTGATGTGACTGCAGTAGGCCTCGGCTGAGAGAAGAGATTTCAGGTCTTCGTTCAGACTTGACGTCTTGACGACCACGACCCACCCATCTTGGTACGGGCTCTTGTTGATGATGCCGGGGCTGCCCTGTACGTTCTTGTTGACTTCGAGCACCTCGCCCGATACAGGACTGAAAATATCAGACACGGCCTTGACGGACTCAACCGACCCCATGATCTGACCAGCGGTCACTGCTCCACCGATCCCCGGCAAGTCGATGAAAACGATTTCGTGCAGTTGCTTCTGGGCATAATCGGTTAGCCCAACACGACATTTCTCTCCCTCGACCGAGAGCCACTGATGCTCTTTCGAATAGTACAGGCTTTCGGGCACATCAATTTCGTCCACGCGCATCCCGGGAATCACCGATCTTTCTAACAAGCGGGGTACTCCGCGAATATTTATTGCTAATCGTGTCAAGCAGTGGAGCAGCCATTCGAGATGATACGACACTTGGTCAGCCGTGGCATCCTTGACTATGAAGCTCGCGGGGTTTGGGATCACAAGACCGGCGGGAAAATTCATCTTCCGGATCTTCAGGATCTCAAATTCGATACTCCCACTGAGTTTGGAGGCATGGGAAGGTACGCGTGCGCCGACCAGCTCTTTCTATCTTCGCTCGCCGCTTGCCTTATTGCGACTTTTCTCTACTTCAGGAGAAAGTTGCGATTCACGCCCATCCGCGTCGAGGCGAATGTGAAAGCCAAGATTGCACTTGTTGGGGGCTGCGGTTACCAATTTTCGGGGGTTAAAGCTGTCCTTCTCGTACTGTCGAAGAAAGATGACCTGGCGGTTGCGCGACGCTGTGCGGGTCTTGCAGTAGCCTACTGCCACCTGACACAGACGGTCGGAGAAGTTGTCCCGACAAGCGTCAAGTCTGTAGTAAGAGGTCCGGACTCTAGATGGGCCGGGCGGGGGCGCCAAGTGATGCAGCACGCACATCGAGGGATTTCTCGCCATCGGAAGTGAATTAAGTCATGCGGCAGTCATTTCGACAGGGGAAGGGTGATGGAAACGCTTGAACCCGTCCTGGCAGAGCACGCGTTCTTGAGGGGTCTTGAACCGCGGCATCTCAAGATCCTCGTAGGATGCGCATCTAACGTCCGCTTCAACGCCGGGCAGTTTCTCTTCCACGAGGGTGAAGAAGCAAACCAGTTCTACATGATTCGTCAAGGCAAGGTAGCGGTGGAAATACACGGCGCGAAACTGGGGTCCATCGTAGTTCAGACCATTGGAGAGGGCGAGGTGCTTGGCTGGTCTTGGCTCATCCCGCCGTACCGCTGGCGTTTCGACGCTCGGGCCCTTGAGCTGACGCGGGCCATTGCCCTAGATGGGAAATGCCTTCGCACCAAATCTGAAGAGGACCATAGCCTGGGCTATGAGCTGCTGAAGCGGTTCTCAAATATCATCGTGGAACGGCTTGACGCAACAAGGCTACAACTCCTAGATGTCTACAGCGCTCATCCCTGAAAAGCAAGCGATGCAAGACCGGTTGGATTCCAAGAAGGATCCGAGTTTTCAGGTTACCGTCTCTCACAAGCAGATGCCCATGTCTTCTGGGAAAGGTAGCTCCATAGAGCAAGGGCTGTTAGTTGCGGTGCAGGTCCTTTCCCCATATCGCCGTGCTCGCTTGTCTCATGAAATCTTTTATGATCGATACTAGAGTCGTGCTGCGCAAGTGAGGCAGAATCTAGAATGAGCAAGAACGAGTCCAAAGACAGACAAAGCGTCAAGAATGAACTCACGAGCGCCATCAGGCAGAGCAAGGAACAAAGAAAAGCGATTACCGCGGAACTCACCGCAAGAGGACCTCTCACTATTCCTCAATTGGCAGATGCAACCGGACTTCCTCCTGAGGAGGTGCTACAACACATTCTGGTAATGATGAAGTCGGGACAAGTTGTGGAGGCAGGAGAGAAAGACGGCGGGTACGCCTACGATGTCAAACGCTAGCTTGGCGGGAACGTTCGGTCGCGATGAGTTGTATCAGGTTCTCATGAACGCGTTCTTTCCTTCTTGTCAGCGTAGACGACGAACATGTAGAGCACGAAGAACGTTGTTATCAGGAGTCGGAAGATAGCTTCCAGCGGCGCAGGAATCACGAGACTGAAGCCGTAGCCACCGCTTGGTGCTCCTCCTCCGCCCCCTCCGCCACCGCCTGGGAAGATTGCGCCTGCGAACCCTGTAGCGATTATGTACAGCGCTGCTATGCCGAGTGCTGTCTTGAAGTTGTTCTTCACGAATGAGACGCTTCGCCCTAGGGCGCTCAGGGCTCCAACGTCATCAAGGGTTGCTGATTGCACCCAGAATACCGTGAACAGAAATACTAGTCCGGCAAATGTGACGACGATTAGCCAGACTCCGATCGTGTTGCCAACGGCGGCGATGATCTGTGAGATGTCAGGCGCGATAGGATAGCCTGGGGGGACTGAGATTGGAGGAAAGGCGCCAGGGATGAAGCGGATGATCAAAGGTAGGAGAACGGCAAACGTTGCCACAATACCGAGTACGACCAGTACTATGTAGATCACAGCGAGAATGACGATACCTCCTAGAATTCTTCCGAAGTACGTCTTGGTTCCCGACCAGAAGTCGTTGAATACGGTTTTCCCGTTCAGTGTAACGTTCTTGTTCATTGCAGCCCAGCCTGCAAGCACATACGCGTACGCGACCACGGCGAGGATGATGATAGCGGCGATTGCCAGGAGGACCCCTGACCCCAGAACTGAGAGCGGTGCTGGACTGTTTGCAGCGGCGATCAGTATCGGTGCGAAGATGTACAGTCCAGCGAGCGCGAGCCCAACTGGAATCAAGTACGAAAGGATCAGAGGTGGAAGAAACAAGATCAGATTAGACCGCAATAGGTCGAGGGTCTTCTTGAACGCCTCAATCAGATCCATTTCCTTTGTCACCGAATCTGAGTAGACAAACTACTCGTTCTTAAGACTGATCTATGCAGTCCATCAGTCTGCTTGGTTTCCTGATAGACCGCCGGAAGAATATGGAGTTGGATCTACGCCCCCGGGGTCATGGTGCCTATCGCCGAAGTCGCGAACCGAGGAAGTTTCAGATGAGTTCGTCTGGTTTATGCCTTGACGACGATTGTCTTTGCGAGCATGTCGCCTAGGCGCTGTCTCTTATCGGTGGCTGCTATGAGAATGATTCCGAGTATGTAGATCGCCGGTAGGCTGTCAATGATTCTTAGGATGCTTCTCACGAGTGCTGAGCCGAAATCGCAGCTGGAACCATCCTCTTTCACGACCTTCACGTGCGCGAACTTCTTTCCAAGAGTCTGGCCGGACGTTCCCTCGAAGTACGTGAAGTAGATTAGCCATAGGAGGAATTGGATTCCGAACATTCCGCCGAACCAACCCCAGCCCCAGCCGCCCATCATCCACGCCGGCGCTGTCATCAAGGGCGCAAGAGCCACGAAGAACAAGATAGCGGCGACGATACCGATGATGATGTAGTCAATCAATCCTGCAACTATGCGTGATCCAAGATCCGCGAGAGGACTCGGCGGAGTGTATCCTGACGGTGGTGGCGGCGGGGCGGCAGGCGCACTCACTTCCAGTGAGGCGCCGCAACTTGTACAGAACTTTGCATCACCTGGCACTTGAGAACCGCATTTCGGACAGTACGGCATCGCATGTTACCTCTTGCACGGCGGGTATTCAGGGAGACTATATCAATTCTCCGCAAATGATCCGTGGCATCAGGCGGGCGCTATGGAGACGGGCTCGTAGTCTCCGATGTTGCTTGACTTCTTTCGAGAAATGCGTTCACCGCGTTCATGAGGGCGTCGCATCCAGCGCGGCGCGCATCCAACGCATCATCGATGCGTGAGCCAGCCTCGAGATTCTCGATCTCTTTTTCATAGTTCGCGATCTGTTCGAGAATCTGCCGCCTTCTTCCCTTGTACTCCTTTTGCAACTTCTCTTGCTCCGTCGCGAAGGAATACTCGATCTTCGCAAGCTCGCTCCTCGTAGAGTCCAGTCTCTGACTTGCTTCCGCCTCTTTCTGTGCCTTGGCCTTCTTGGAAATGCCTCTGAGAAATCCTGCCCTAATCTTGACTATTCGATTCAATTCTTCCCTGAGCTTTCCGACTCTGCTAGCGACAGTTTTGACTGCATGTTCTTTGCTAGCCGCGAGTTCCCTTGCCTTGGCGGTGTACTCCCGCTCGGTTTGCGAGAGAACCGTTCTTGCATCCAGAAGGTTCTGGTTGCTTTTTTGAATCGCCTCATCACGTGAAGCCTCCTTGACTTTTCTCTCCTTCAGAGCTAGCTCAATGTCGGAGAGCACTTGTGAGCATTCCTTTGCGAACTGATCGTCCACGGCGAGCGCAGGACTCGACTCAAACTCCGACAGAACTGTTCGCAGGCTCAGGAGCCAACGGTCAAAGTGCTCATAATACGGGGCAACCGCGAACCTCTGGCTTCCGAGCCGGCTTAGGCTGTTGAGAGTTCTGTCGACAACTTCTTTGGAGGTCGGAACGTGCTTCTCCTGCGTTCGGTAAATGTCGATGGGCCGGGTTCTTTCAGACTTGGCTTTGCGTCTAGCCTTCTCGGACCGTCTGGCGAAGTCTCGAGGCGTCCGCGCGCGAGGCTGGGAGGCCATGGGGTCACCTGTTGGTTCTTGAGATATTTGTTAGCTTCTACGTGACTAGGCTACGAGTTCATCTCTAATTCGAGCGTAGGAGTCATCGTGAGGCTTTGCCATTAGATCGCGTCTATGGTTTGCCGCTGCTTGGCTTGTTGCGTTCGGTCGTCACTTCTTGTGAGCAAACCACTGAATGGTTGCTGATAGGCCGTCACGCAGGTCTGTGGCGGGGCGGAAGCCCAATTCATCTTGCGCTCTGGCCACGTTAGCCACACTCCGTCGCACATCCCCTTTGCGAGGCGGCTTGAAAATGAAGTCTGATGACGCCTCAGCGATCTCCTGCATCATCTTGGCGACTTCTAGAATGGTGGTTTCCTTTCCGCTTGCGATGTTGAACCGCCTGCTCTGGAGACTTTCCTTTTCCAAGGCCGCGATCGTTCCGTCTATGGCGTCGGCGACAAAGACGAAGTCGCGGCTTTGAGTCCCGTCGCCAAATATTGGGAGCGGTAGTCTGCGAAGGAGCTTTCTTGCGAAGATGGAGATGACTCCGCTATACTGGCCTGAGGCCTGCCTCGGGCCGTAGACGTTGAAGTACCTCAGCGAGATCGCTTCAATCCCGTGGTTTTGCTCGAACGCTTTGCAGTACAGTTCCGACGCGGCTTTGGAAGATCCGTAGGGAGAGATGGGGGACATGTCCGCATCTTCTGTGATGGGAAAGCCTCGGGGTGTTCCGTACACAGCGGCAGAAGATCCGTAGACAATGCGGTGGGCCCTAAGTTTCCTCGCGGCCTCAAGAACTCTCAAGGTGCCGATCAGGTTTACCTCAGTTGTGGGAACCGGGTTCTTGACCGATTCCTGAACGCTTGTCATAGCTGCCAGATGGCACACTCCGTCGATTCTTCTTAGTCTCCTCAAAAAAGAGCGGGGGATCCGCCGAATGTCAGCCCTTAAGACCTTGAGGTTCTGACGACACTGAATATGAGAGAGGTTCTTCATTGTGCCCGTTGAGAGGTTGTCTAGCACGAAAACGTCGTGGCCTCTGTCAACCAGCCGAGCTGTCAGGTGGCTTCCTATGAAGCCGGCGCCTCCGGTTACCAGTATTCTCATCAAAATGCCCCATGAAAACCCAAGTCATTTATGGGTGAGAGGAATTGGGGCTGTTCCCGTTTGCTGAACATGTGTTGGTTGAACAGCCTAGTGCATTCGTTCGGCTTGGCGTCTTGTGTGAAGCGTTTGTTTCTCAACGTGAAAGAGTGCAATGAGATTCCGTGTCCATCCATGAAGCCTCCAACTCTTGCAAGTCTGCCGTGCCACAATACCACATCACCTTTCCTGAACGGGCGGATACTCCATGAGCCGCCATATCTTCTGCGATCCCCGCCCTTGTCAGGCTCAAGCCTGTGGAGTTGTCGCCGAGCATACTCGAGGCGCTTCCAAACCCAGAATTCTGGCGGATACGGGTTCACACATCCGACCTCAGCGGACCCGATGGCTATGGCGTCCACAGCGTGCGTAGTCCATGAAAGCTCCCTCTTGACAGCATTCTTTGGTAGGCCGAACCTCTCACGTAGCGCAGCAGTCTCTACGCCCATATAGAGTGTCAATTCGCCAATCATTCGTAGGTGCTTGTAGAATCTCGTCTTGCCGACCTCGACGGTGCTGAAGTGTTTGCCCCAACGCTTCTTGTAGTGGTTGAATCGCACGTCCTCAACGGCGAACCGGTTCGCAGGATAGACTGTACATAGTTCGTCTACGATTTTGGTTCGGAAGTCTACCTTCGCTTTCTGGCTTGGGGCGATCCATCCATTTCTCTGTCGCCTATTGTCGGATCGTTTGGCTCGTCTGGGCGTATTCCTGTACCGTCTGCTTCTACGCATCTGGCTGCGCTGTTTGAGTTTCTCAGCTACCTTTGAGGGAAGCACAAGCATACCGCTCGTTAGCACTCCTTTCTTGGAGACCACTGCTACTCCATCCCATTTGCTACCCGGATCAACAGCCAAGCAGACTTGCTGGTTCTGGTTCAGGTCTGACTTTGGTTCAAACCTGAGCTGTAGGTAGAATTGGCCGAGTTTGTTCCAACGCTTCTCTGCGAGACCGCTTTCTAGAAGCTTGCGTGCCTTCAATGGTTTGCATGGCATCAATGGTGCCCCGTCTGCTGACACAACTGGAACTGTCCCGATTACGGGCCCTCCAGTCTGGGTTGAGTGACCTTCGACGCTGCATGGAAGGCTTAGGCTACCCTTTCTGGCAACCGTGCCATTTAGTGGTTCTAGCGAAGAGGTACAGGCTAGGTCTCTCTGGGTGCTCTCTCGTACCTGTACGTTCTTGTAGCCTTCCACGCCGTTAACTCGACTCTGGGAGCCGAGCCGTCTAGTCAAAGTTTGCATTGTCACCACCATCACAAGCCAACGGCTTCAGCCGTTGGTCCCTGACCTACTGTCCGACCAGTTTCCTAGAGTTCGCTCTGGCGAACTAGTCTCAGTCCTTGGCGAGGCCAAACGACCCTCATTAGAGATCAGCTTTCTCTTATCAGTCGGATGGTTTCGCGATAGAGTTCGGGGCCGCATCTCCAGCCAGTTTCGATCATGCGGTCGACCGCGTTTATGGCCTCTTCTTTGCTGAGCAGATCGTTGCGGATTCCCAGGATGATCACGTGTGGTGTCCCAACGAAGTCTACACCGTAGGTTCGTGCCACTCTTCGGGCGAACAGGTCGTCCAAAACAGCTCTGTAGTCACGTTCCTTGGCAATGGCCAAGGTTTCCGCATCAGGCTCCTCGAGACCGCGGATCCTTGCAAGAGTCCGTAACAGTGCAACGTCTGACGCGTCTGCGATGCTGATTGCCCTCTTCTCAAAGAGACGTGCTAGGGCCAGTGCATCAGCCAAACCTTTGGCCTTTCCTTGCTCCACGACTTCTCTGAACACAGAACGAGCCGCAAACTTTCTCGCCGGTATTTGCTCGATTACGCTAGCGAGTCCCGCTCTCGTTAGATAGATGAGAGGCGTAGCGTCAAAGATCAGTGGCTTCATTCGCCAGTAGCCTTCGCTGTCTTCTTCACCTCTTCCTGAAGCTCCCTTGCCGGAAATGTGACCCACTCAATCTTCCTGTCCCTCACTAGCTCGGCGAAGTCCCAGATGTCCAGCTTGGCGAGTTTGGCGCCTTTCGCGAAGGTGACCTTTCCCTCCCGCAGAAGGTCGAGTGCAGTCCTCTTTCTCCACTCCGAGATCCCGATGTCCAAGATCATCCTCACAGCCTGCGCTTTCTCCACGCCCAGGAAATTCATGACATTTCGGATTTCTTGTTCAACTTCCTTTGGGACTCTTGTCGCTAGGGGACGTAGTACCATAGGCACCGTCTACAAACGATATCGATTGCATACTTAAACTCTAAGTCACGCTCTGGCCCGGCAATCCCCGCGTCGGCGATGTCCCTGATTTCGTCTTTTCTCCAGTCACGCTAATCACCCGGCTCTATATGCGGCTTAAGTAAGCCGGATCTGCTGTTTCGCTCTCGAACTTCTGCCCCTGTGGCTTCAGCCGCGTTTGGACCCTATGCGTGCTTCATTAGAGTTTGCCTTAGAGTGGGCGTTGTCCGCGTGGAAAACTGGAAGCTGGCCTTCCGGATTCGTCTACTTTGGGTCTTGTGGGGGCATTGAGGGCTGATTCGTGGCTTTTCGTGGATTTTTTTTATTCCGGTGATTGTCGAGCGCGTTTCTCTTGGGCATAGAGGGTTACGTGGGCGATGTCCTCTCGCTCGCGCATTTGAGAGCATCCGCCGTTCACGTTCGGAGCGCCCAAGTAAGGATCATGAACAACGCGAGAGGTTCCTAGGGAGTGGAAGGACCACATGCTCTCAAGTGATCTAACGAGCTCGATGGTCGCTCCCGTTACCACGCCGCTGATCATCAAAGAGACAGTCAATCCCAATGAATGCCTGTAAGCATAGAATACGCTTCGAAGGCCGGGAGCGATCCCAGCTGGCGCGACCTTGCCATCTAATCACTGAGTAACTCGAGTCGCGACGAAGGCGTACGACGATGTTGAGATGTGAGCTGTACGCATATGTCAGGTACTCGCTTGACATATGTAGAGCCACGTCTTGACATATGTACACGCGTGTGCCAAGAATGCTCGACCACATGGCACGTTTTATATGCTTTATGTCACCACAGTGTCGGAAGTCTGGAGACAGAGCGGGATGTTCGAGCCTACAGGCCCAGCTTCACGAAGGAGTCCGGCACCGGTTTTCCTCTGTTTACTCATGGTGACTGCTGCCGTCTTGGTTCTTGCTCCACAACCACCGAGCGCCTACGCCACTTGGTGTTCTCAACCCAACTACGGCACTGCGGTCGTCGACGGGAACACCAGCGAGTGGGACCTGACAACTTCCGGACCTGACTTCTTCGCCTACATGTTGGAAGCAGCTTGGAAGACCTGGGTGCAGACGGCGAGGCTGTACTTGCGCTACGATTGTTCTTCGCATGTGGTATATGTGCTTGTGATGAGTGTTGATCCATCATCGAAACCGGTCTATGTGGCCGGCGATGAGTATGTCGCTGTGGATGACATTAGCAAGAAGGTCGATTTCTCTGGCTTCGCCTGGGTTAACCAGCACGACGGCTTCGCAGATGGCTGGGAAGCCTCTTTCCCAGACAGCCGCACGGGAAGCCAGGCATACAACCTTGGTGACGGCTCTAACCACGACATCTTTGCACACACGGATCTGTACTACAGTGGGCAGTCGCAGACTTCTGGAACCAACAGATACAACCCCCCTTGTCTACGCATCAGCTGTCCACCAACTATTGTGACGACGTTGTCTGCTACTCAAGTGACGGTTGGTACGCCTGTTACGGACTCGGCGACCTTGTCTGGTGTGACCAGTGGTGCTGGAGGCACCATCGTCTTCAAGGTCTTCTCCGGCAGTGACACCACCTGTTCTGGCACTGTGCTGTTTACGTCCAACGCGATTACCGTGAACGGTCCTGGCTCGTATGGGCCTTCCACCCCCTCCTTCACGCCTACTAGTGTTGGCACCTATCGATGGCAGGCTTTCTACAGCGGCGACGCCAACAACAATCCTGCAACGAGTGCGTGTTCGGCTGAGATCCTGACGGTGAATCAGGCGACTCCGTCGATTGTGACTTCGGTTTCGCCTGCGACGATTACTCTTGGTGGTTCGGCGTCTGATACTGCGACTTTGTCTGGCGGCGTCAACCCGACGGGCAGTATCACCTTCACGGCCTATGGGCCGTCG